>Ga0233438_10000143_pt1 | contig 97342 bp, 72 predicted proteins | sample SI_123_September_FD_182720 | JGI IMG/M metagenome (GOLD analysis project Ga0233438, IMG submission 182720) | Seawater microbial communities from Saanich Inlet, British Columbia, Canada - SI_123_September2016_10_MG | ecosystem: Environmental > Aquatic > Marine > Inlet | place: Canada: British... | reverse complement strand
AATGCAGGATTTATGTCAGAGAATCCAGAAAGATCTTCAGCAGTAAGAACACTAGTGTTTCTCTGCGGATCTAAAAACTCCTCACTACACCCTACAAATGCTAGGGATGTAAGTAAAATTGAATAAAGTAGGTTTCTTTTCATTTTGTTGATTTTTTAAAATTTAATTTTTGTGAATGTTAAGTATTCTGAAAATATAACATCAATCGTGCCATTATTGAGAATTAACAAAAAAATTAATGATGTCAGTTTAAAAATAAATTTAAGAACATTTTAAAAATAAGCTTTTAGTTGAACAGTCCCTGTGTGAATAGTGCGACTTGACTCACTCTTCCTTGCAAAATAATTTAGATTTAAGTCTAAATACTTTGTTAGTTTTTTCTGAGCTATCAAAGACCAAGTGAAGTTGGTTCCTGCTTGTAGCCCTTCCAGCATTTGATAAGCAACTGGAGTATTTGAATTACCAAAAAAATTATTTGAAAAATAATTAAATTCGGCTGTAACAGCAGTCTTTTCGTTCTGTGTTAAGCTAAATGAAGCACCATATTTCTGTTGAATTAGTTGTTCAGAATCTCCAATTAAGTTATTTTTTTTATGATACTGATAAAACAGATCAAATCTTTTATTATTATTTAACAAATATGATATTTTCGGGCTTAGAAGAGATTGATTGAGTTTATAATTTTTAGAAGAAAAGTTTTCGCTATCACTTTTAATTTCATCAAGATTAGTTTGTAGATTAAACAACCATTGGTCTTTAATTTTGTGTATAATACTTATTTGATGACTAACAGACTCTAACTTAACATACCCAAATGATAGTATATTCCTAGCCTTTGAATCTAAATAGCTATATAAAATAGTATAATGCTGTTTACCCCTATTGAAGAATAACTGGTTTCTAAAGCTTGATTGAAGTCCTAGTTGATTTTCAACTTTAGACTTAAATGGATTTAACTGAACATATTCGTTGTTATTTTTATCTTTTCTGTCAATTAAAAATGAGCTTTGATTATAAAAATGAGATAAAAATTTCTTAATTGACTTAAGTGAATTTGCCCACTGAATAGGATTAAGTGTAATAGACTGGCTAAGTTTGTTTTGATGAGTTCGAATATATACCTGATTAGGTAACAAAATGCGTACAAAAATAGCTTGATCTTGGAATTGAGCAACTTCAAATTCTTCTAATTCCTGAATTCCATTCTCATTGTAATCAAACCATACAAAGTTACCCTGACCTGGTTCAACCTCCACGTACGTAAAATCTTGCTGTGGTAGACGGCCTGCATTAGTCTCATAAAGAGAATTCCAATAAATTAAGTTATTTGCAATTTTTTGGCTATACTGTAATCTGGAATTTATAGACTTTTGCGAATGTGAAGAATTATTTTCTGATTTAAAGTTCCTGTAATTAGCATATAAACTAAGTAATGTGTTTTTAGTTTGAATCCATTTAGAGTCTAAATAATAAGTGTTTGAAGAATTTACTCTTTTTAAGCTATTATTTTGAAGGCTGTCATTTACACGATGAATATATCCAATCTTAGCAAAAACTTTAGTAGAATCTCCAATTCCTTTAAAAACTTCATATGCGCTGAACTTTTGGCTGACCGGGTCTAAAATATTTGAAAAAAGCTGTTTTTTTTCGTTGTGCTCAGAAGATAAACCAACTCCTGCCCAACCTTTTGAATAACTATACTTTAGCTTTGTATTAGTTCTATAAAAACTAGAATTAGAGGAAACGCCATCTGTGGTTAAAAGACTAAAATTTGAAAATAAATGGAAGCGGTTAAGTTTTAGTTTAGCTAAAAATACATGTCTAGAACCATCGTAGTTTTTATTATAATTTAAACTCTGAAACTGATAATTAAATTGCCCTAATTCTGGGTGTAATAATTGAGCTGCTGTTTTTATAAATAATTGGTCTCCAAGATCTGTAATTAACTGGTTGCTTGTTGGCTGTTCAAGGTTCCAGTCTCTATTGAATTCTGGATTATACATACCTTCAAGATTGCGAAAGTTTTTTTGAATGTAATCAATGTCTGTTGCCAAATTTAACCTCCATATTTTGGAAGGCTTAAGTAATTGATGCGCAATCGATAATTGAGTGGCGACTCCAGTGTTATCATTATCTTCTAGGGCGGAATATAAATTCAAATCGTTATTACTAGCGGCAAACTCGAAACTAATAGAGGTGTTCTCATTAGGATTATATGAACCATTTAAAACCGTTAATTGCAACTTTACAGGGGCAACAAGCCGAACAATTGGTTCATAATCTCCTTGCTTTACTCCGTTTACTGGGGGAATGTATTCATAAATGTTAGAGATTGCATCTGAGCTGGCAATTATATAATTACCGTTCTGTGGCCCAACCATAGTGAAGTTAACTATATAAAGATCGTTTTGGTCATTATTCGAAAACTCAAACACTTGTAATCCATTAATTTCAGTTTTCTTATATAAAATTCTATTTTCATTATAGGGCTCTAAAGAAGCTGAAGGTGAATTCATTAGAGTTTGGTCATCACCCGCAGTTGATAAAATCGCTATTTGGTCTGAGCCAATAGATTGTTGAAGAGGTTGATTTTTTAAATCACTTTCATTATAAACTGAAGCTCCAAATGACCATTTATCAGTTTTAAACTGGCTTCCTGCATATCCAATAAAACGTGAATAATTACGAGTACTGGATTGGTAATCAACTGTAACTCGCATTTCCGATGTAATAGGATATGTAGAGTTAAAGGTGATTTCCCCTGAATTGTAATCAATAATATAATCTTTAGTTGCACCACGACTAAGTGGAACTCCGTTAACAAATACTGTTTCACTTCCAGAGACCACCAAAATGTAAAGCTCATTATTGCTGCCTATGAGCTTATAAGGGCCTTGATTACCCTCTTGGGCAACAAATTGACTAGTTGTAAATTGACCACGAACTAAAGCTCCGGATGCAAAAGCTGTGTATTCAGATTCTTCATTTTTAAAACTCGTAGCCAAACTAAGTCCCTGGACCCGCTTTGAAAAATTAGCATAATATGAATCTGTATTTTTTAAATCAATATCTCCTGCTCTAATTTTCCATTTATCACTAAAAAGTTCAATAAAAACCTGATCAAACTCATCTAAACGTTGTGAGTAACCACTTTCTTGCAATGGAACATTTGAATCTTGAATGGATGCTCTTAAAGTAACTTTATCGTTAAGCTTTCCACTTACCTTAAGGTCTAGTTCACTATTTAGAACAGAATTTTGATTATTTCCAATAGTAACTCCTCTAGATAAACTTCCTGAAGACATCAAGCCGTCCAAGGGCGATACTGAATATATCTCACTTGGCAACGATAATTTATATAGCTTCTGTAAATTGCCTGTACGATTAACAATTACTGAGTCATCTATTGCCTGATATTTCTTGGTAATGAAAGTCGGATACCTTAAATAGTGGACACGAATAGAATCATGTGCTATTGGACTAATAAATCTTAGAGACGCATTTTGAAAATCTACAACATATGAAGAGGGAGGTATACGACTATCTTTTAAACTTGTCAGAAAAAAATATGACGAATTAATACTAACAGAATCTACCTGGATAGTATCCCTAACTGCCAATGACTTGAGTCTATACAGCGTTGTTGACTGTTGAGACGAACTCTTGGTGATGGATAAAAAAAATAAAATGAGAATAAAATACTTCATTACTACTCTTAAACTGAAAAAAAACAAAAATATTTTGTTGATAGTTTTCGTTAAAACTAGGGTAAATATTTAGGGTAAAAGTACTCTATTAATTATTTTAGCTAAAATTATAGCAGTATTACATGAAAATTATTTCTTACAATGTCAATGGAATTAGAGCGGCACTTAAAAAAGGGTTCGTCAATTGGCTGAAAAACGCTAACCCAGATGTAATTTGCCTGCAAGAAATAAAAGCACAAGAAGAACAACTTGAATTAGGTGTATTTAAGCAAGCTGGGTACAATTACAACTACTGGTTTAGTGCAAAGAAAAAGGGATACAGTGGAGTCGCAATACTATCAAAAACTAAACCTATTAAAGTAGTTTATGGGACTGGAATTGAATCTATGGATTTTGAAGGTCGTAATATTCGTGCTGATTTTGAAGATTTCTCAGTAATGAGTCTATATATTCCATCTGGAACAAACTCGGCCAGGCTTGAACATAAGCTTGAATACATGGATTTGTTTCAAGACTATATAAACAAAATTAAAAAAGAAGTGTCTAATCTTATTATTTGTGGCGATTATAACATATGCCACGAAGCTATTGATATTCATGATCCAGTTAGAAATAAGAATTCCTCTGGGTTCTTACCGCAAGAAAGAGCTTGGATGAGTGAGTTTTTAAAGCAAGGTTTTATTGATGCATTTCGTGAATTTAACTCAGAGCCCCACAACTACAGCTGGTGGAGTTATCGTGCTAACTCTCGAGCAAACAATAAAGGGTGGCGACTAGACTACACATTAGTAGCATCATCTTTACAAGAAAAACTGAAAAGAGCCGTTATATTATCGGAAGCTGTTCACAGCGACCACTGTCCGGTATTGGTTGAACTAAAAAATAAAAAATAAATATCATGCTAAAGAAAATCATAATTTTATCTGTTATTGTATCGTTATCAAGCTCTTGTGTTTCCTCAAAAATATACAAGGAATTAGACGGGAAATATACAACCTTGAAGAACGAATATGACAACTTAAGTTCCGAAAATGAGTTTATTACAAACGACAGAAATTTACTACAGAGTCAACTTGATCAGCTACGAATAATTTATGATTCCTTATTTGTAAAACAAAATTCATTAAAAAAAGATCTTGTCGCTTTTCAAAAAAAATATGATAACATAAATAAGACCTATAAAGCTTTAGAGCAAAATAGCTCAGAAGAAATTGCTAATAATGTGCAGAAAAATAGAGAACTTCTTGCACAATTAGAGGCAAAAGAGCTTGCTTTAATTGCAGAAAGTAATCGTCTTCTAAAGCTAGAAGCTAACATGGTAGAACGTTCAAATAGAATAGCGGAACTGGAAGCGCTGATTAATTCTAAAGACAAAGCTATGCGTGATTTAAAAAATGCTATTTCAAAAGCATTAACAGCTTTTGAGGGTAAAGGCTTAACGGTTGAACAACGGGATGGAAAAGTGTATGTGTCAATGGAAAACAAACTACTTTTCAAGTCTGGTAGTTGGGCTATTGGGCCTGAAGGTCGTAAAGCAATTGAGCAGCTAGGCATAGTATTAGCGGACAACCCTGAAATTGCTGTACTTATTGAAGGTCACACAGATAACGATCCTTTTTCAGGGAGTGGGCAGATTGCAGACAACTGGGATTTATCAACTAAACGAGCTACTGCAATTGTTCAGATACTGAGTGAAAACCAAATTATAAAACTAGAAAACCTAACTGCTGCTGGTCGGAGTGAATACGCCCCTGTAGCTCTTAATAACTCCAATGATGGAAAGGCAAAAAATAGACGTATTGAGGTAGTTCTTACCCCAAAATTAGATGAAATATCTAAGCTTTTAAAAATTAATTAATGAAATATAATTTACTACCAAATACCGATATTAAAGTAAGTGGAATTTGCTTAGGCACCATGACGTGGGGAAATCAAAACTCCGAAACTGAAGCACATGCCCAATTAGATTTAGCGTTAGAGCATGGGGTTAATTTTATTGATACTGCAGAACTTTATCCAGTTCCAGCTACAGCAGAAACACAAGGATTAACTAGCAAATACATTGGTAATTGGCTCAATAAAAGTAAAACAAGAGATCAAGTAATTATTGCAAGTAAAATTGCTGGTCCTGGAGATTACACAGCACACATAAGAGCCACCGGATTTTCTCCAAATTCTATAAAAGAGGCGCTTGACTTAGAGCTCAAACGCTTACAAACAGATTATATTGATTTATATCAATTACACTGGCCTGAACGTCAAACCAACACTTTTGGAGTTAGAGATTTTAAACCAAGTCAAAACGATCCTTGGACAGATAATTTTAACGAAGTATTACATAGCTTACAATCATTTATTGAGGCTGGTAAAATTAGAGCCATTGGAATTTCTAATGAAAAATCATGGGGCACCATGCGATATGCTGAGGAAGTCAGAAATTATAATTTTAACCCTGTTAGTACTATACAAAATGCCTATTCAATGTTAAATAGGGTTTTTGAGGGTGATTTAGCAGAAGTTTCTATGCGTGAAAATATTGGGCTTTTGGCCTACTCACCTTTAGCTTTTGGAGTACTTTCAGGAAAGTATCTTGAAGGAACTGCTGCAGACAATGCACGCCTAAAATTGTTTCCACGATTTGCACGCTACTCTAGTAAACAATCAACTGAAGCAACTAAGCTATATCTAGATTTAGCAAAAGATATAGGTATTAGCCTAACCACATTAGCATTGGCTTTTGTCAATCAAAGACCATTTGTAACAAGTAATATTATTGGAGCGACTAATCTGACACAATTAAAGGAAAATATTGACAGTATAAATACCCGGATTTCAAAAGAAACTCTGGATCGAATTGATGCCATTCACGCCATCATACCAAATCCGGCTCCTTAAATTATAGCTCAAATAAAGTTGTTTTTAGGATTTATCTTTATTAGCTAATTGACCGCAAGCAGCGTCAATATCTTTTCCACGCGATCGTCGAACTGTTACGGTAATATTTTTAGCTTCTAACATAGAAACATATAACTCGATGGCAGCATTGTTCGCTTGATGAAATATCCCGTCGTCAATAGGGTTATATTCAATAAGATTTACCTTGCTAGGAGCAAATTTACAAAAGTCAATTAACGCTTCTACATCTGATTTGGTGTCATTAATCCCTTCCCAAACTACATACTCATAAGTAATAATACGGCTAGTAGAGTCATACCAGTGTTTGAGAGCTTCTCTTAAATCTTTCAAAGGAAATGTTTCGTTGAAAGGCATTATTGAAGTACGAACACTATCAATAGCAGAATGTAAAGAAACTGCTAAATTAAACTTAACTCCGTCATCTGCCATTTTTTTAATCATCTTAGGCACTCCTGAAGTAGATACAACAACTCGCTTTGGTGACATACCTAAACCATCTTTAGAAGTAATTTTGTCAATAGCCTTAAGAACGTTATTGTAGTTCATTAAAGGCTCGCCCATTCCCATAAAAACAATATTTGATAATGGTCTGCCATAATATAATTTACTCTGTCTGTCAATTGCGACAACTTGATCATAAATTTCATCAGGATTAAGATTTCTCATACGTTTTAATCTCGAAGTCGCACAAAACTTACAGTCAAGACTGCATCCAACTTGAGATGACACGCAGGCAGTGGAACGTTTAGCAGTTGGGATCAAGACTGACTCCACAATCATTCCATCATGAAGTCTAATTCCATTTTTAATCGTTCCATCTAAGCTCCTTTGCATAGAATCGACTTTAATATGATTAATACTAAAATTTGCACGCATCATTTGTCGAGTTTCTTTTGACAAGTTTGTCATATCATCAAAATGATGTGCTCCCTTTTGCCAAAGCCATTCGTAAACTTGATTACCCCTGAAAGCTTTGTCACCATTAGAAGTGAAAAAAAATCTTAATTCTTCCTTTGACAATGCGCGTATATCTTTTTTGACGATCTTCATCTTGTTTAAAACTAGATATGATTAAAAAAAGCCTCGAGATCGAGACTTTTAAGATTTGTTTTAAATAATCAACATGGCATCCCCATAGCTGTAAAATTTGTATTTTTCCTTAACTGCTTCTTCATAAGCCTTTTTTACAAACTCATGTCCACCAAAAGCAGCAGTCATCATTAAAAGTGTAGATTTTGGAGTATGAAAATTCGTAATCATACAATTAGCTATTGAAAATTCGTAAGGTGGGAAAATAAACTTATTTGTCCATCCAGAATAATCATTTAGATTCCCCTTTGACGACACAGAGCTTTCAATGGCACGCATAGCAGTAGTTCCTACTGCACAAATTCTACGTTTTTCTCTAAGAGCAGAATTTATTGTATCTGCTGTTTGCATTGGAATAATGATTTCTTCACTATCCATTTTATGTTTAGACAAATCTTCTACTTCTACAGGATTAAACGTTCCCAACCCTACATGCAAAGTGATTTCTGCAAAGTTGATTCCTTTAATTTCTAAGCGCTTTAATAAATGTTTTGAAAAATGTAATCCAGCAGTTGGCGCCGCTACAGCTCCTTCGTTTTTAGCATAAATAGTCTGATAACGTTCCTCATCTTCAGGCTCAACTTCTCGGTTTATGTATTTTGGCAATGGTGTTTGGCCAAGTTGTGTGAGTTTTTTCCTAAATTCCTCGTAAGAACCATCATATAAAAAACGTAAAGTTCGTCCTCTTGAAGTAGTATTATCGATTACCTCAGCAACTAACATTTCGTCCTCACCAAAATACAGTTTGTTCCCTATCCGAATTTTACGAGCAGGATCTACTAACACATCCCATAGTCTTTGCTCAGCATTCAATTCCCTAAGAAGAAATACTTCAATACGTGCTCCTGTTTTTTCTTTGTTCCCAAATAAACGTGCTGGAAAAACCTTAGTATCATTAAGGATCATGACATCGTCTTCGTTGAAGTAATCAATCAGGTCCTTAAACTGTTTATGCTCAATAGTTTGTTTTTCACGATTCAAAACCATGAGACGTGACTCATCTCTGTGTTCAGAAGGATATTCTGCTAATAATTCGTCTGGTAATTCAAAGTTAAAATGTGATAATTTCATGCTAGGTTTTTATTTTTTAAAGTAGCGAATATACGACCTCAAAACAGGGGTTGTCAAGTATTTAATCTTTTATTTTTTAAATTGGCTTATATTGAACCCTAATTCTGATAGATTTAACCAAAAATCAGGAAAGGATTTGGAAACAACATTAGAATCATTTATGGAAAAAGACGTTAACAGTGCCAAAGGGGCAAATGCCATAGCCATACGGTGATCGTTAAAAGTTTCTACTACAACCCCTTGCACCAAAGGTTTTGGATCAAGTAGGGATAAACTATCACTAGTAATTTCTATATTAGTTCCAAATTTATGAATCTCACTTTTTAGTGCTTCTAAACGATCTGTTTCTTTAATTTTTAGGGTATGCAATCCCGTAAGTTGACAATTAATTCTAAGCCCTAAACAAGTAATCACAATTGTTTGTGCAATATCTGGTGCATTTGCTAAGTCGATATCGATCGATAACGGTAGAGTATAGTTCCTTTTTTCTAATACAATTTTAGAGCCCTTAAAAACAGTTTCAACTCCCATCTGTTTATAGATATCTTTCAATATCACATCGCCTTGCAGGCTATTTTTTTTATATGTGCTTAAACAAACTTTAGTACCTATTGGACTCAATGCAATTATACTGTAGAAATATGATGCAGATGACCAATCGGATTCTACATTGACTATTTTCGGTTCATTTTCCAGATTAGGTTTAACACGAATGGTTTGAGCTTCAAAAGACGTCTCAACTCCAATTTGATTTAATAATGATAGAGTCATTCTGATGTAAGGCGCTGAAGTAATTTTTCCATCAAGATGTAGTGTTAGCCCATTTTCTAACTTCGAAGCAATAAGTAATAATGCTGAAATATATTGGCTGCTTACATTTGCCTTCATTTGGACCTCTTTCTTTAACAATCGTTTACCTACAATTCTCAAAGGTGGGTAACCTTTTTGGCTAACATATTCAATATCTGCCCCTAATTCTCTAAGAGCGTCAACTAATACTTTTATGGGGCGTTCTTTCATTCGCTGAGACCCAGTCAGCAAAGTCGTTCTACCTTTTAAAGTTGCAAAATAAGCTGTTAAGAAACGCATCGCTGTTCCCGCATGATGTATGTCTACAATGCCAGATTCAGTACTTAAAGCATTAAGCATATACTGACTGTCATCTGAATTTGAAATATTTTGCACTTCTAAACTGCCAAAAAGAGCTTTAAGTAATAAAAGTCGATTGGATTCGCTTTTAGACCCTGTGATGGTCACATTAGTAAAAGAATTGATTTTTGAATTATTGAGTTGAAGATGCAAATCTATTTTAATTTTTCGTTGCTATGGTGTCGGTCGTGATCACGATTGGTTTTTAATTCAAGTTTTTTATCAAACGCATCCTGTAAATTTACACCCGTTTGATTGGCTAAACATAGGACCACAAATAATACATCTGCCAGCTCTTCTCCAAGATCTTTATTTTTATCACTTTCTTTTTCACTTTGCTCCCCATAACGTCTAGAAATAATGCGTGCAACCTCACCTACTTCTTCTGTAAGCTGCGCCATATTTGTCAATTCATTAAAATAGCGAACTCCGTGATCATTGATCCAATTATCAACTATTATTTGTGCGTTTTTAAGGTCCATTTAGATAGTATTATATAAGTACTAAATTAGTCAATATACAAATTAAATCAAATTAATTTAACCACTAATAGTACTTAAAAAACAACTAATCATTCGCGTTGTTTAGTGTCGATAATAATAGTAACTGGCCCATCATTTGTGAGTGCTAATTTCATGTTTGCACCAAATTTTCCTGACTGAATCTTTTTCTCTAAATCTATTTCAAACTGATTTATAAAATGCTCATACAGAGATTTCGCAATATCTGAGTTTGCGGCTTTAACATAGCTAGGTCGGTTACCTTTTTTGATTTTAGCATGCAAAGTAAATTGACTTACCACAATTGCAGAGCCATCGCTGTCTTTAAGGGAGATATTCATCATATTATCAGAATCATTAAAAATACGAAGATTTGCAAGCTTTTTACTCAACCAACAGACGTCATCTTTAGTGTCTGTTTTTGCAATCCCTAAAAGCACTAATAGCCCCCCTTTGATTTTAGCAAGGTATTCTCCATTAGAAGAAACACTTGCTTGTGAAACTCGTTGAACTACTGCTCTCATTTGGAATCATAATTATCAGTTCGATAATGCTCATCATCCCCTTCTAATATTTGTTTATAGCTTTTGTAACGCGACGCTGCAACTAGATTTTTTTCTATGGCTGCCTTGACTGCACAATTTGGCTCGTGTAAATGCAAACAGTTGTTAAACTTACAAGATTGCTTTAAAGCAAATAACTCTGGAAAATAGTTGTCTAACTCAGCGGGAACCATGTCTACAACTCCAAAACCTTTAATCCCAGGCGTATCTATAATCTGAGCATCAAAACTGAGATCAAACATTTCAGCAAAAGTGGTAGTGTGCTGTCCTTGTTTGTGCTGATCAGAAATCTCTTTGGTCTTAATGTTTAAACCGGGCTCAATACTATTGACTAAAGTGGATTTCCCTACCCCCGAATGTCCAGCAAACATACTTGATTTACTGGTCATTAAGCTCTTGACAGACTCAATGTTTTCGCCTGTTTTAGCAGAAATACTCAAACACTGATAGCCGATGCCTTCATAAAGATTTATTAGTTTCTTGACAGTGTTATTAGACGAAGCATTATTAGCGTCTACTTTATTAAATAGTATCACTGCCTTGATTGAATAAGCTTCTGTTGTCGCTAAAAAACGGTCAATAAAACTTGTTGAGGTTGGAGGGTTATCAATGGTGACTAATAAAAAAACTTGATCTATATTACTTGCAATAATATGTGTTTGCTTGGAAAGATTTACTGATTTTCTTACAATATAGTTTTTTCTTGGATGAATAGATGAAATAACGCCTGTTTGGGTGTTATTGCTTGTCTCTAAATCAAAATCTACCACATCTCCAACCGATAATGGATTTGTGCTTTTGATACCCTGAATACGGAACTTACCCTTGATACGACATTCGTAGAACAATTGGTCTTGTGCCTTAATAGAATACCAGCTTCCGGTAGATTTATAAACAATTCCTGTCATTTTTATTTTTAAGATCTTCACAAAGAAACAAATTTCTTTTAAGACCTTACTTTATGCTATCAAAAAAGGCTCGCATTATGAGTGTTATTTAATTATTCAAGATTTTTTCTTGATGATTAATCGATTCTTGGTGAACAGCCTTAAATAATTTGAGTATAAACTCTTCACTTAAATTATATTGCTCCCCTTCCAAAACCATTTTACCTAAAATTTCGTTCCATCGTTTACTTTGTAAAACAGCAACATTCTTTTGTTTTTTTAGTAAACCAATTCCCTCTGCTACTTTCATCCGTTTTCCTAGAGTCTCAAGTAATTGATTATCCATGACATCAATTTGAGCTCGTAAATTCTGAAGCTGATCATTATAATCTGCCTCCGGAGTTGTTTCTTTTCTAATTTTTAGATCTTTCATAATCTGAATCAGTGAAGCTGGCGTTACTTGTTGTGCCGCATCACTCCATGCATTATCTGGGTCATAATGAGTTTCAATCATAAGACCATCAAAATTTAAATCTAAAGCTGTCTGTGAAACATCAAAAATCATATCACGATCTCCTGTAATGTGAGATGGGTCATTAATCAATGGAAGATCTGGAAATTTTGTTTGTAACTCAATTGCCATTTGCCACCCTGGAGTGTTTCGGTATTTAGTTTTTTCATATGACGAAAAGCCTCTGTGAATGACTCCTAAATTTTTTATACTGGCGGTCGCTAATCGCTCAACTGCGCCTAACCACAATGCTAAATCAGGATTTACTGGGTTTTTAACTAAAACAATTTTGTCAGTGCCATTCAAAGCATCAGCAATTTCTTGAACAATAAAGGGACTAACCGTTGAACGAGCTCCAATCCAAAGTAAATCAATGTCATGTTCCAGAGCTAACTCTACGTGAGCTCTATTGGCTACTTCAGTAGCTGTTTTTAATCCAGTCTCTGCTTTTACCTTCTGAAGCCATTTTAAACCTAGTGCTCCAACACCTTCAAAGTTTCCTGGTCTTGTGCGAGGCTTCCAAATTCCAGCACGATAATAATTAACGTCTGTATCTTTCAATTCGTGAGCTATTTTTAATACTTGTTCTTCTGTCTCAGCGCTACATGGGCCGGCTATCACCAAGGGATGGTCAAGGTTTAAGGCATTTAGCCAGCCTCTAAATTCTTTATTGTTTTCCATTATTAAATTTTTAAGTAATTCCTTTTAATATTTGTTTTATGTAATTTGTGTTTTTCATTTCCGAAAATACAGCATCAAAATTATCGTTTTCCATATAGGTTTTAAATTGATTTAAGTTGTGAATGTACTCAGTGAGAGTTTCTATTACATTCTCTTTATTTTGTTCAAAAATAGGAGTCCACATAGCTGGTGAACTTTTAGCTAATCGAACTGTAGATTCAAATCCACTTCCTGCCATATCAAAAATATCTGACTCATTCTTTTCTTTGTCAATTACAGTCTTTCCTAACATGAAGGAACTAATGTGAGATAAATGTGATACGTATGCTATATGCTTATCGTGATCGATAGCTGTCATTTTTCTAATACGCATACCCATTTTATTAAAAAGTGCTATAATTTTAGTTGATAGAACTTTTGATGTCCTATCTAATTCGCAAATAATATTTGTTTTATTTTTAAACAACCCTTTTACTGCCGCTGAAGGACCAGAAAATTCAGTACCAGCAATAGGATGAGTTGCTAAAAAATTTGCTCTATTTGGGTGTGTAGCGACTGACTCACAAATTGCTTTCTTGGTAGAACCCATATCAATTACAATAGCTTTTGCTGGGATCAAGTCTAAAACTTGAATCAACACATTGATTGCTGAATTTACAGGGAGAGCCAGTACTACAAGATCTGCTGAACGAACTGATTCTAGATCTCCGGCAATATCAATTATACCTAAATTTAATGCTTCATTTAAATGAGTTACATTTTGGTCAATTCCAGAAACAGAAGCGCCAGGAATATTATCCTTGAGGTCTAATGCAAAACTACCACCAATTAACCCAACTCCTATAATGCTTATATTTTTCATAATACGCGTTTTATAGCCTCTTTAATAGTCTCTTCTGGCGCACATAATGAAAAACGAATGTAACCCTCGCCATTAGATCCAAATATATTTCCAGGTGCAATAAACAAATGGTGCTCTTGTAATATTTTATCAATAAACGATTCAGAAGTCACACCTGTAGGAAGTTTAGCCCATACAAACATTCCTGATGTATTTACATCAAAAGTACAGTTTAAAGCAGTTGCTAATTCCCAAATCAATTTTCGGCGTTCTGAGTAAATGAAGTTCAAATCACTAAACCAATTTTTTGGACTATTAAGTGCTTCAATTGCTCCTTTTTGGATCCCATAAAACATACCTGAGTCCATATTACTTTTTACCTTGATAACATTATCTATATAAGCTTTGGCACCAATTAACATACCGACACGCCATCCAGCCATGTTAAATGTTTTGCTCAAAGAGTTTAGCTCTAAACAAACTTCATCAGCTCCTTCAATATTAAATATACTAAACGGGTAGTCATTTAAAATAAAGCTATAGGGATTGTCATTAACAAGTAGAATATCATTCTTTTTTGCAAAATCAACAAGTCCTTTTAAAATCTCTTTATCACCCAAAGTCCCTGTTGGCATATGTGGGTAGTTAACCCACATTAATTTTATCTTAGAAACATCCATAGCATTTAATGAATCTAAATCAGGCTGCCAATTTGAAGCTGCTTTCAAATCGTAAAAAATGGGAGTGGCCCCTACTAATTTTGTAACTGACGTGTAAGTGGGATACCCTGGATTTGGAATCAAGACTGCATCCCCTAGGTTAAGGTAAGCCATCGAAATATGCATAATACCTTCTTTACTGCCAATCAGTGGGAGCACTTGACTTTCAGGGTTTATCAAAATATCATAATTTCCTTTGTAGAAATCTGCTATTGCTGAACGAAGTTCTAGTAATCCTTGATAACTTTGATATTTATGAGCAGATGCATCGGACATACTTTTTTTGATTGCAGTAATCACCCCATTTGGAGGGGCTAAATCTGGACTGCCAATTCCTAAATTAATAATAGGCACTCCAACTAACTTAAGGGCATTTACCTCTCTTAATTTTCTAGAAAAGTAATATTCTTCAACTGTAAGCAATCGATCAGCAGTGGTCATTGTTTTTTTGCGTTTTTATATTCTCCTAATATTTTAAATTCCTCAGCCATAATTTCCATAATCGCCTTTCCTTTTTCATAATCGGTATACGATTTAAAAGTAATATCTACAAAAAAGGCGTATTTCCAAGGAGTGTCAATTTTTGGAAGTGATTGAATTTTAGTCAAATTTAGATTACAATCGCTCATTACATTGAGCATGGCAGCTAAACTTCCTCGCTTATGATCTAATAGAAATTTCACAGAAGCTTTATTTACTAGATTAGTATTTTTTGATTCAGGTGTTCTTTCAATAATCACAAAACGTGTTTCATTGTGCTTTATAGTTTGTATACCCTCTTTTAATACATTTAATTTAAATATACGGGCAGCTTCTTTACTAGCTATAGCAGCAACTCCCATAATTTGGTTGTTTTGGATTCTTTTAGCAACTTGTGCGGTATCTGAATCCTCTATTAATTTTATGTGCGGGTAATGCCTAAAGAACTCTTTACATTGTAACAAGGCCATTGGGTGTGAGTGCACTTCATTAATATCACTGATTTTTTGTCCACTAAGCGCCATTAGATTATGTTGTATCTCTAGAAAAAACTCTCCTGTGATATGTAGATCTTGATCATCAATATGAGCATAGTTAGGAATTATTGATCCTGCTATAGAATTTTCTAATGCCATGACAGCTATATCCGTATTTTTAGAAGTTAAACTGTCAACAACTTCCCCGAATGAAAGATATGGACATATCTTAACGGGCTCGTCAAAATATAATTGAGAAACAATGTAATGGAAAGACCCTTCAATTCCCTGTATGGCTACTCTTTTTGTCATAAAAAAAAATCTCGATGTTGACATCGAGACTTATATTTAAAATTTATATTGATAAATTACATATATAGTGTTTCGATTTCTTTTTCAAAAAAGAAATAATAAAAGCTATAAAAAATATAATTTAGGTTTATCATAAGTAATTAACTATCAAGCTAAAGTATCTATTTTTTAGATAAATCAAAATTTAATTTATTGTTTTTCTTATTTGGGCTATATAATTGTGAATAATTTAATAAAACTAGCTGTACATTAATTAAATACTATTTTTTTTACACATTTTAAATAATACAAGTAAAGATAAGCTCCTATATATTTGCTAATCGGTTTAACGAAATGAAAGACAAAAATCCCTATAACAATACTGTTATGAATAAAGTTTTTTTATTAATTCTATATTCTGTAAATTTGCACTATAAATTTAGAGGATAAATTTGATCTGATTGCAACCTCACTAAAAAAAGCTAAAGCAGTACATTACTACTCTATAGCTCTGCAATTTCATTTGTTTATACTCAAAAAACATAATCTATGAGTTATCTATTTACATCTGAAAGCGTTTCTGAAGGTCATCCTGATAAGGTTGCAGACCAAATTAGCGATGCCCTAATTGATCATTTTTTAGCTTTTGATCCTGATTCGAAAGTTGCTTGTGAAACTTTGGTAACTACTGGACAAGTAATCCTGGCGGGCGAGGTTAAATCAAAAACCTACTTAGATGTACAAAAAATTGCACGTGATACCATAAACAAAATAGGCTACACTAAGGGTGATTATATGTTTGATGGTAACTCATGTGGAGTGCTTTCAGCAATTCACGAACAATCTGAAGACATTAACAGGGGAGTAGAAAGAGGAGAGGAAGAACAGGGGGCAGGAGATCAAGGAATGATGTTTGGATATGCAACAAATGAAACTGAAAACTACATGCCTTTAGCACTAGATCTTTCGCATCGAATATTAATTGAACTTGCAGCAATGCGGCGAGAAGGAATAGACATTCCCTACTTAAGACCCGATTCTAAAAGCCAGGTTACAATTGAATATGACGATGATAATACTCCTAAAAGCATAAATGCGATTGTAATATCTACGCAACATGATGATTTTGATGAAGAAATGACAATGTTAACTAAAATCCGTAAAGATTTAAAAACAAAGTTAATTCCTAGAGTAATTGATAAACTTCCAGTACATATACAAAAGCTTTTTAACGACCAAATTACCTATCATATCAATCCAACTGGAAAGTTTGTAATAGGAGGACCTCATGGAGATACTGGATTAACAGGTCGCAAAATAATTGTTGACACTTACGGGGGAAAAGGAGCGCACGGCGGCGGAGCCTTTTCCGGAAAAGACCCTAGTAAGGTGGATAGAAGTGCTGCATATGCAACTCGTCACATCGCAAAAAACATGGTAGCGTCCGGACTGTGTTCAGAAGTTTTAGTTCAGGTTAGCTATGCGATTGGAGTTGCAGAACCAATGGGGGTATTCATTGACTCTTATGGCACATGCCCCTTTAATTTTACTGATGGAGAAATAGCTGCTAAAATCTCAAAGTTGTTTGACTTGAAACCTGCGGCTATTGAAAAACGATTAAAACTTAGAAACCCAATATATAGTGAAACTGCTGCATATGGCCATATGGGGCGTGAACACAAATGTGTTTCAAAAGTTTTTCATCAACCAAATGGAGAGAGTAAATCATTAAATGTAGAACTATTTACTTGGGAAAAGCTTGATTATATTGATATCATAAAAAAGGAGTTTGAATTATAAGCTAGCTCAAAAGCCAAGTCCCCGATATCACCATAAGAAGAGAGATTATATGCCACCACCTAAAGGGCTCTTTTAATAAAAAAACTGCTAGAATTATCGTAAATATTGAACTCGAAAGGCTAACGAGGTTTGATATAAATGGATCCGTAAGCTTAAGTCCATACATCCCCGTTAATAAAGCTAAAAACACCAACAAAGCCATTAAATAAATAAAGTCTAGCTTTAGAGTTTTTATTAAAGGTTGCTTTAAAAGGCACAATAAGACAATTGATACCGCTAAAACCATAAGCTCTTGGTTTACAACTAAAAATAAGAAGTCATACGTTTTCAAATTATACCATTGCATTATGGCTGTTGTGGAAAAGCATATCGACATCAAAAATAAATATCTATGAGTAGAAAATCCAATCTTTTTGGTACCCTGGCGTTGATTCCATAGAAATGTAAAAAACCCAAATGAAATACAAATTAGTCCAATGACGTAATTATTTGGGACAATATTTTCAATGTAATATAGATAAGTAGCTGAGAATGATGCTCCGATTAGGCTATAATGAATAAATGTACTTAGAGAACAATTTTTTAGTGCGTAAATCATAAAGACCAAGCCCAAAGCGCCAATAAGACATGTTAAGTTCACAAATACAGCTTGACCAATCGTATTGTAGAATGTAAAATTATTATAATTAAGCATTAGACTGGCTAAACCAATAATGCTAGTTAGAGTAGATCGCTTTACGATAACCTGTAATGGTAAATGGTCAGCTACTATCCATTTCCATGACAGGTTATTCAATGCAAAAAAAAGTGCAGATAGGATTAAATATACCATATTCTAATCTAGAAGTACTTTTTTAATAGCGGCAAACTAAAACGCTTAAATCCTGTTTCCTTTACAAGCTCTAAATATTCAACTTCAAAATTCTTTAATAATAGGCGGTAAGCCGTCGTTAGTAATTCTAATTGGTAAGCGGCAATAAGAAAAAATAACTTCAAATAGGCATAATAAGAATTTGTTTTTGAACGATCTAATGTTACAAGGTTTAGATTGTAATCTGCTTCCTTATAATTCTTGTTTTTTATATGCACCAAGGCATTAGAAATTAAATATGTATTTTGAGTAGCATAATAACGCCAATTGTTTGTCTCAAATAATTTATTTGAAAATTCTGAAAACAAGTATTCTATATCATCGATAGCTTTAATAAATATAAGGGCAGGAAATATCTCAATAAAAAAAACAGAAATATGTTGAGATTTACCAATTCTAACTATTTTACTTACTAATTTATCTATGGATTTCTGTTCATTAAAATATGTTGTTAAGAGCTGATATCCTAGTATTCGGCCCATTAATGCTGGATAGAGTTTCAATTTAGATGTATTTGGGGAATAATTTTCCAAAATTGGATTACCGAAAAGAAACGAGCTGTAATATAAAATTAACTTAACAAAAATTTGATTCTGTGGTTCTTGGTCCATTAATATGCGGTTTTTAACAAAGAACCCATAATATCCATTAAAATTAGAATAGTCGATATAAAAATCTAGAATGTTTTGTTTAAACTCGTATTCATCTCCAAGTAGCGGAGTTAACTTTTCATATTGAGTTTTAGTGAGTGTCCTTAAGACGCCTCCTACGGCGTAAGCAATCTTCAAAACATCTAAAATGTCTTTAGTATTAAGATTGTTTTTTTTGAACAGCAAAGAATTCTCACGCTTTTTGAAAATGATTTTTAATAAATCTAACCGACCTCGTCTAATAAAAGACTTAATTAGTACGCTGATGAAATAAACATAATCCGAGTGAGTCTTTAAATCATTTAAACGATTTAGCATTTTAGGAGTCAAAACATCCGAGTTTTCAAAATCAGAGATAAAAGTAAACGTGTCCCAGTTGTCGTCCTTATTAACAAATTCCGAGAAATCAGAAAAAGATTTATAGCCTAAAAACTCAGACAAAGTATCCAATGTTTTGAATTGAGGATCATTAGAAGGCAAGAAACCAAAGAAACGCCTTAATGTATTAAACCCAATTGGATGTAATACATTGATTGTAATTTGGTGATGTAAGTATTTAACATCCGACTGCCTATTGATTTTAAATCCTAGCTTTTCATTGATTTCAGACTTTAGCTTTGTTATGAGGACATTCATAGGAAACTAAAATACGACATGGTTTGCAAACAAGAGCTAATTATGGGCTAGTATTTTAAAATACTAGATCTATTTAAAATAATCTAGAGTTCGTAACGAACACGAAACGTTAAATATCGTGGTTGAATAAAGTATTCTGTTGCACTGACTGAAATATTTGAGGCATTACTTTGGTTTTGTGAACGGGTATTGAGTAAGTTTGTAGCTTTTAGCTCATACTCAAACTTTGAATCCTCATCTTTTCTGTACGATAAAGAAGCATTCCAAAATTCATAGGTATTGATTGAATTTTGTTCATCGCTAAAATCATTATAAGAATAATCTGTTCTGAAAGTAAAGGACTTTAGAAATAATGCATCTACTTCAATGGTAGGGCTTTTAGTAAAAAATTTAGTAGTGTTGGCTCCTAAATTGTTATCCTGTATTGAATATCTATAACTTAAATCAACGTTTGGTGCTGTTCTGAAATTAGTGCGAAATTCAGCTCTATAAGTCTGTGAAAAGCTTTCATTTACAGATCGTCTACCCTGAATAAATTGATTAAACTTAGAATAATTTAAGTTGGCTCTTACAGATCCTCTCAATTTTCCAAAAGTACGCTGGTAACGCCCACTTGCAGATAAATTTTCATCTGCAAAATTGGAATTAAAAGGAGTGGAAACTCGAATTACACTACCAGGACTAAAAATAGATTCAGTTCTAATATTATCTATACTTTTATTATAATTGATGTTAGCAAAAATATTAGTATAATTAAACATGTTAAAGCTGTAGTATGATAAGTTTACGTTATGAGAAAGTGCGCTTTGCAACTCTGGTGATCCAGTGAATAACGAATTGTAGTTATTCAAAACTAGTCCGCTTGCAAACTGAGAAACATCTGTAAACTGTGTTTGCATTCGATATGTTAAATTCAATGTTTCGCTCTTTTTAATATCATATCTCATATTAAAATCAGGTAAAAACCTATAAAAATTATCAGTGGTTTTCTCATTAGACTGAATATTTGAGATCGAATATGCATGTGCAGAAACCCCAGGTGTAAAAGTGAAATTATTGTATTTTAATCGGTAATGTAAACCTAAGTAAATGTCTGAAAAATTATAAGAAATATCATTAGTTGATAAACCTCCAGCTATTGTGGGGGCTGGATCAAGTACTGACTGATCATCTAGATTTTGAAAGATCTTAGAATCAAATTGCTGACGACTTGCAATAGTTCCTAGTGTCAAATTAATGTTACTTTTTTTATTTAAAATATTCCAATAGTCTAACTTTGCATCAACTTGATTAGACTGCACTCTCTTTTCTTGAGCTAGATCATAATTTATTTGAGAACCGTTTAAGCCTAAATCATTGGCTGTTCCACTGTAATTAGCCTTGTCTTCAAGAATTGCATTATAAAAAGGGTCTTCGTCTTTAATCAAATGCTGAGCCTCAAAAGCAAAAATATTAGTTTCATTAAGGGTGTAGTAATAATTTAAACTTTGATTGAAACTAAATGGATTGATATCTTCAAGCTGATTAATTGAACCATTGATAGAAGAGTTGAATTGCTGGTCTTGAGAGCTTTTAGATAAATTTCCAAGGGCCTCGTATTCTAGTTGATTGTTAGCATTTGGTTGAAATTTCGTAGAAAGCTTAACCAATCCCAGATCATTATTTTGAATAGTATTACTTTCTGTGTCTTCATTAGGAATCCCTAAGTCAGCATCTGAATATTGAGTACTTCTGTTTTCTTGTAATTCATTTTTAGTGTTCGAAAAGATTGCAAATCCACCAAAATCCAAAGTCTTTTTTGGAGACCAACTAAAATTAGCAGCAGCAAACTTGGTGTTAATATCTTTGGCTCTGTTATTTTGTAACACTAATGAACTAATATCGTTGTTTCCCAAGCTTAAGTTTGTACCACTATTTCTACTTGGAGATCTAAAACCACCTGAAAAATTATAATAATCTCGACGAGAAAAACCAACTTCACCAATATTATTTAAATCTCCAATAAAATTAACGCTGTATTCAGGACTGTAGTAAAACAACTTAGGTTGGGCTAAATAAAGCTCGTTAGCGTCTGAATTCCCCCCCCCAGCTGTGATGTTACCAAACCAGAAGTTTTTCTTTCCGTCTTTTAACTTGATATTAATGGCAATGTTATCTTGATTATTTGTGACACCACCAAGCTGTCCTACTTCCGAATAATTTTTTAAAACCTGAACCTTATCTACAGCATTGGAAGGAATGTTTTTTGTGGCTAACTTAGTATCGCCGTCAAAAAAATCTTTCCCTTCAACCATCAGTTTACTCACTACCTTACCCTCTACCTCAACTTGGCCATCATCATTAATCTCAACTCCAGGAAGATTTTTTAAAACGTCCTCTAATTTTCTTTCAGTACCTGTATTAAAAGAATCAGCGTTATAAACCAAGGTATCTCCGCTAACGGTCACAGGCATTTCATAGGTTAATTCTACTTCATCCAAAGAGTTGTCTTGGAAAAGTACAAAATCCTGAACCATATCATCTTCTTTAGTTTCCAAAGGCTGGTCTAAAGACTTCATCCCTATGTAACTGGCTTGAATAGAATAAGTGGTATTCTTTTTTAGGTCTAAACGAAAAACTCCATCATCGTTTGTTATGGCATACGAATCTAATGACTTAGTTGCTTTGTTAATGGCTATAACATTAGCTAATTCTAAAGGGCTACCTAGGCTATCTTTGATGACTCCCTCTAGTTTGACTTGAGAGAATGCTGTAACACTAAATGTGAGTAAAATGATAGATAAAATGTATTTCATAGGGCAATAATTTCAGTGTTTGTATTATTTTCTTCTTCTATTTCTGCCTCCATACATGGAGCGCATCTCTTCAGTTTTTTTCTTTACTATGTCGTTGTATTCCGTACGACTAACAACCTCTCCTTTTTCTGGAGCTTCAATAGCTTCCTTTTCTTCAGGATTCATTATTATCTTGGAACATAAAATAGTTGTTTTATCAGTATTAACTTCAAGTATTAGACCGGGTAATCCCCAGAAATCTCCAGGACCTTGACTCACAGGAATCTGTGGAGTGTACCAAGCTGTTACTTCAATTTCCTTTGGTATTTCGATATCATCAGAAATATTGGTTGTTTTAGTGGAATCCTTCTTAACGCTTGAAGATTCAGAAGGCTTTTTTCTTCGCATGCTTCGCCAGTCAAATTCATCAACTTTTTTTGTTGCAACTGCTTTCATGCAAACGTATTGACCAATTTGTTTCGTTTCAGTAGTCAATTGCCATTCAAGTTTGGTAAGAGAATCTGAAATTAAAAATTGTTTTCCAAAAAACTCTTGGTCCTGCAGTAAGCGTTTACTTTTAATATTTTTATACTGCAAGCCGGAAGAAAAACTTTTTCCCCACATACCAAATCCACCACCTCGGCCAGGAGCCTCAAGAACCTCATCTTCCTTGTAAGTTGATGATTCCCTGTCGAAAGTAAGAATATATGTTTTCTCAAACATACCTCGCATACGTTCTGCAATTTGTTTTTTTTGTTGGTCAGACATTTTACGACCACCCCATCCATCCATATCAACAGATGTCTTGGAAAAATAATATGCTTTACCCTGAAAATTTTGAGCGTAACTGAATGTGGAAAGTAAAAAAATTACACCCAATGTAATTTGTTGTAGTTTATTGAAAGAAAGCATAGTTTTATTTTTTAATATTGACAGGCTAAATTACATATAGTTTAATGGTAATACGTTAAAATTTGTTTAAATTAGTCCATGATCTCAATTTGAACCCTTACCCCGGCACCTCTACCTCCTACAGACATTTCATCCATCTTTTTTTCTACAATTCTATCATATTCAGGTTGAGATACGGTTTCTCCCTTTTTAGGGGACTTTATTGTGATTGGTTTTGTGGGGTTTAATATAACCTTACTGCATAAAATCGTATTACTATCATAACTTAATTCTAAAATAAGACCTGGGAGTCCTTGGAATTTAGAAGGACCATTGCTGACTGGGATTTGAGGAGTATACCAAGCGGTTATTGTTATACTTTTTTCTGTTGATTCGTCAGAATGAGCATATATCTTTATTAGTTGTTCCGCAGTGGCCTTAAAACAGGTGTATTTCCCAATGTTCTTGGTGTCTGATTGTAGATTCCAATCAATTTTTTCAAAAGTATCTTGGATCAAGAAAACTTTACCCAAAAAATCGCTTTGTTTTGTGTACCGATCTTCTTTAATATTTTTATAAAGTAAGTCGGAACCATAAGAACTCATAACCATCATTCCATTTCCTAAAGAGGGTGGTGCAAGCGATTCATCTTCTTCATATATAGATTGCTCTTTGTCAAAAGTTAAAGTAAATGTTTTCTCTGATTGCTTTTGAAGCATGGCCATAATTTGTTCTTGCATCACATCTGTCATGGTGCTGTCAAGCTCAATTTCAATTTTATTTTTAGTCTTATAAGTTGCTACCCCTTGAAATTCTTGGGCGTATAGAGTTGAAGCGCTAATTGTTAGCAAAAATAAAGTTCTAATAATTGTTTGCATAGTAATTGAGTTTTTTAATTTTTATGTATTACAAATAGTAGACGAGCAATCAACAATATTGTTACAACATATATCAAAAAATTGTATTTTTATTGTCATGATAAAAAATTTGACCTATTTTCTTTTGCTGTATAGCTGTTGGCTTTTTGGGCAAAGTTCTTTGTCGGCAAAACTAATTGGGTCAACTCCTTTAAACTGTGATCGTTTTGTTGGAGTAGATCAATTTGAATCTCTGTATTATTTGAAATCAAGAGCTCTGTTTAAAAACATCAACCAAGAATCAATAAGCTATAGTAATTTAAGTAATGGTGATATTTCTTCTGTTTCAATATTTAATCCTCTAAAACTAGTTTTACTATCAAAAAACTTTAACTCCGTTACTCTATTAGATAATCGACTTGCTGAGCTGGCTATTATTGATTTTAATTCAATCGTACCTCTAAGAACTGTTTCTAAAATATCTTATGGAAATGACACCACCTTTTGGCTATTTGATTCCAACACTCTTCAATTAGAATTATTTGACTATAATTCCTCAAAATCTAGAATAAAAACAGTACCACACCAAAGTGAAATCATAGATCTTGATAGTGACTACAATTATTGTTGGATACTTTTAAAAGATGAATTACTCTGCTATAACTATATGGGAAGCTTGATTAAAAAACTTCCAAATCAAGGATTTTCTGAAATTAAACTCTGGAACGGGACCCTGTTTTTAAAGAAACTAAATGACCTTTATTACAAACCAAAAGAGAGTGATGTTTTTAAGACTATTGACTTATCTAAAAATTTAGTGAAACAGTTTTTTGTAACCAACCAAACCTTGTATATTTATGACGAAGAATTTCTTCATAAATACCAACTACTAAAAAATTAATATTATGCACGTTGCTATTGCAGGAAATATAGGGGCAGGAAAAACTACCCTAACTCAATTATTAGCGAAACATTACAAATGGGAGGCTCAATTAGAAGATGTAGTCGACAATCCCTATTTGGATGATTTTTATAATCAAATGGAACGTTGGAGTTTTAATCTTCAGGTTTATTTTTTAAATAGTCGGTTCAGCCAAGTATTAAAAATTCGAGAAAGTGGTAAGAATATCATTCAAGACCGAACTATTTATGAGGACGCGAATATTTTTGCTCCTAACCTACACTCAATGGGCTTGATGACAAATCGTGATTTCAAGAACTACTCTTCACTTTTTGGACTAATGGAATCTCTAGTTCAATCTCCAGATTTAATCATTTATTTAAGGAGTTCAATACCAAATCTTGTATCTCAAATCCACAAACGTGGACGAGATTATGAAAACTCAATAAGCATCGATTACCTAAGTCGTTTAAATGAACGTTATGAAGCATGGATCCATGGATACGATAAAGGGCGATTGCTAATTATTGATGTTGATAATTTAGATTTTGTAGAAAACGAAGAAGACCTTCGTTTTATAATCAGCAAAATTGATGCTGAAAAAATTAGCTAAACGAAAATAAAATTAATAAAAAAACCCTCCTGTTTGGAGGGTTTTTTTATTTGTAAGCAGTAATTATTAATTAACCTTAAGAAGCTCTACTTCAAATATTAAAGTAGAGTTTGGAGCTATTTTTGCGCCAGAGCCTCTTTGCCCATAAGCTAAATCGGATGGAATAAATAGTCTAAATTTATCACCTACAGACATTAATTGCAATGCTTCGGTCCAACCCTTTATTACTTGTGTAACTCCAAAAGTAGTTGGCTCTCCACGTTCAACTGAGCTATCAAAAACAGTTCCGTCAATCAGAGTCCCTGTATAATGTACAGTTACTTTATCATCCTTAGTTGGAGAAGCTCCTTCCCCTTTAGTAAGAACTTCATACTGAAGACCACTTTCTGTTGTAGTAATACCCTCTTTTTTTGAATTTTCTTCTAAAAAAGCGACTCCTTCTGCAGCTGTGACTTTAGATTTTTCTTCATTAGCTACCTTATTTTTTTCAGCAAGTTTTGCAAAATAGGTTCTTAAAAATTGATTACTCTCTTCTTGATTAAGTTCTAAATTATTACCCTCAAGCACATCTTTAAATGATTTACTAATTGCCTTATAATCCATAGACTCCACACCTTGAGCTTTTGCTCCCGAAGCACCAAGAACTCCATAGCTATAACTAAATTTTTGTAAATCATCATCACCGTCAGAGTGACCACCTAAAATAGGAGCTATTACTAATCCAATTAAGCAAGTAAGTTTAATAAGTATGTTCATAGAAGGGCCAGAAGTGTCCTTGAAAGGATCACCAACTGTATCTCCAGTAACTGCTGCTTTGTGAGCTTCGGAACCTTTATAGGTCATTACTCCATTAATTTCAACGCCAGCTTCAAAAGATTTTTTAGCGTTATCCCAAGCACCACCAGCATTATTTTGGAAAATAGCCCAAAGTACACCAGAAACGGTTACACCAGCCATATATCCACCAAGCATCTCCGCTACTAACATATTGTTATCTTGATATACCAGCTTACCCACTAACACCACAAGGATAGGGAATCCAATAGTCAAAATTCCTGGCAACATCATTTCCTTTAATGAGGCTTTTGTAGATATGTCAACACATTTATCGTATTCTGGTTTTCCAGTTCCTTTCATGATACCTGGAATTTCTTTAAACTGTCTTACTACTTCATTTACCATTTCCATGGCTGCTTTACCTACTGCGTTCATTGCTAAGGCAGAAAATACTACGGGTACCATCCCTCCAACAAATAACATTGCTAGTACGGGTGCTTTAAATATATTAATACCATCAATTCCTGTGAAAGTTACATAAGCAGCAAACAAAGCTAATGATGTTAGCGCCGCAGAAGCAATTGCAAATCCTTTTCCTGTTGCAGCAGTTGTATTTCCGACAGCATCAAGAATATCTGTTCTCTCTCTTACAATAGAATCTTGCTCACTCATTTCAGCGATTCCTCCAGCGTTATCAGCGATTGGTCCAAATGCATCAATTGCTAATTGCATTGCTGTTGTAGCCATCATAGCTGAAGCTGCTAATGCAACACCGTAAAAACCAGCTAATGCATATGATGCCCAAATAGCAGCTGCAAATAATATTATAGAAGAAAACGTAGATATCATTCCAGTTGCTAAACCAGCGATAATATTTGTTCCTGCTCCTGTACTTGATTGTTGAACGATTTTAAGGATAGGCTTAGAACCTAGTCCTGTGTAATATTCTGTAAAAGCTGAAATTCCAGCACCTACAACTAGACCTACTAAACAAGCATAAAACACTCGCATTGAAGAAATTTCTTGTAAACCTTCTCCGAAAAAATTCATTTGCATTGTCTCTGGCAACATCCAAGTTACTAATCCAAAACACGCAGCGGCAACCATAACAATTGAAGCCCAGTTTCCAATATTTAAAGCTTTTTGAACTTCAGCCTCTTTTGCATCATTGGATGAGATTTTAACCAAAAGTGTTCCTATAAGAGATATAATAATTCCAACTCCAGCAATGGACATTGGCAACAAGATTGGTCCGATTCCGCCAAAAGCATCACTAATTGATCCTCCCATATCTTCAATCACATAGTTTCCTAAAACCATGGCTGCTAATACTGTAGCTACGTATGATCCAAATAAATCAGCTCCCATTCCTGCGACATCTCCAACATTATCGCCAACGTTATCAGCGATTGTGGCTGGGTTTCTAGGGTCATCTTCAGGGATATCTGCTTGAACTTTTCCAGCTAGATCCGCACCTACATCGGCAGCTTTAGTGTAGATTCCACCACCAACTCTTGCAAACAATGCTATAGACTCTGCTCCCAGAGAAAATCCGGCAAGAGTTTCTAAAACACGAGTCATATCAGCAGTGTTTGTCCAAACACCACCCATATAAGTGTTGAAGAACAATATAAAGAATAATGTAAGGCCTAAAACTGCCAAACCTGCAACTCCTAGACCCATAACGGTACCGCCTCCAAAAGAAACTTTTAAAGCATTCGGCAAACTTGTTTTAGCCGCTTGAGTGGTTCTAACGTTTGTTTTGGTAGCAATTTTCATTCCCATATTCCCAGCAAAAGCAGAAAACACCGCACCAACTATAAATGCTACTATAATAAGATATTCTGTTGAAGGGACTATGTATGCTACACCTGCTAAAACAACACTTGCTGCAGCTACAAAAATTGCTAATAGCCGATACTCAGCACTTAAAAATGCAATAGCACCTTCGTAGATGTGTTCTGAAATTTCTTTCATTTTTCCATCACCTGCATCTTGTTTCATTACCCAAGATTTTTTAATTAGCATGTAAGCTAAACCTAAAACTGCCATTGCAACGGGCATCCAAATCATCATTGATTCCATAGTATAAATTTTGTTTATTTTTTCGGGGACAAATGTAGTAAAATGATAAGAAACTAAAAAAACTAATTTAAGTTAATTACAATCCATTTCATTAAAGAAAAAAGGCTTTGAATAAATTTATTTTGAATAGGCTATTTCAAAAAAGCCTATTTGTACATTACTTTTTTAACTGCGTTAACAACATCATCACTGTTGGGTAACCACTCTTTTAAAAGTACTGGAGAGTATGGCGCAGGAGTATCCGCTGTATTTATTTTTATAATTGGAGCATCTAGATAATCAAAAGCTTTTTCTTGAACTTGATATGTTATTTCGGTAGATACATTTCCAAACGGCCAAGCCTCCTCAAGAATTACCAAACGATTTGTTTTTTTAACTGATTCTAGAACTGTATTAATATCTAATGGGCGTACGGTTCTTAGGTCGATGACCTCGCAAGAGATTCCTTCCTTTTCCAATGCATCTGCAGCAACATAAGCTTCTTTGATTATTTTTCCGAAGGACACTATAGTCACGTCAGAACCTTCTCTTTTGATATCGGCAACTCCAATAGGCAAAATGTATTCTCCTTCAGGGACTTCACCTTTATCTCCATACATCTGCTCACTTTCCATGAAAATAACAGGATCGTCGTCTCTAATTGCTGCCTTTAAAAGCCCTTTGGCATCATATGGGTTAGACGGCACCACTACTTTAAGGCCTGGACAGTTAGCAAACCAGTTTTCAAAAGCTTGAGAATGTGTAGCGCCCAACTGGCCTGCAGATCCAGTTGGTCCTCTAAAGACAATAGGACATTTAAATTGTCCTCCAGACATTTGTCTTATTTTGGCGGCATTATTAATAATTTGGTCAATCCCAACCAAAGAAAAGTTAAAAGTCATAAATTCAACAATAGGACGGTTACCTGTCATTGTTGAACCTACGGCAATTCCTGAGAATCCTAGCTCAGCAATAGGAGTGTCTATCACTCTTTTTACACCAAACTCATCTAACATTCCTTTTGAAGCTTTATAAGCACCATTGTATTCCGCTACTTCTTCTCCCATTAAATAAATGCTCTCATCACGACGCATTTCTTCGCTCATGGCTTCGCAAATTGCTTCTCTAAATTGAATTGTTTTCATTAATTAAATTTTGTGAGGGACAAAAATAAGAATAATACTCAATTATAATTAAAACATTTAGCTAAAATTTACTATGCATGCATAGGAAGTGTGATGTTTTTTAATTACTTTTGGTGCCTAATATCATTAGAATAAAAATTCAAAATATGAAAATATTAGTATGTATTAGTCACGTTCCTGACACGACTTCTAAAATTAATTTCTCCGATAGTGGCTCCAAGTTTGACTCTAATGGAGTGCAATATGTTATAAATCCAAATGATGAATTTGGCTTAACTCGAGCGATGTGGTTTAAAGAAAAGCAAAATGCAAGCATTGATGTTATTAGCGTTGGAGGTTCCGAGACAGAAACCACGCTTAGAAAGGCTCTTGCTATCGGAGCAGATACAGCAATACGAGTCAATGCTAGTACACCCGATGGTCTTTCGGTTGCAAAACATTTGGCTGATGTTGCTAAAAAAGGGAGTTATGATCTAATTATCACAGGTCGCGAATCCATTGATTACAATGGCGGAATGGTACCGGGAATGTTAGCGGCAATACTAAATGCGAATTTTGTAACTAATTGTATTAGTTTAGAGATTGAAGGAACAATAGCTACAGCTGTACGTGAAATTGACGGGGGAAAAGAAACACTTTCAACACTTTTACCACTTGTAATTGGCGCACAAAAAGGACTTGTTGAAGAAAGTGACTTAAGAATTCCAAATATGAGGGGAATTATGATGGCACGAAAAAAACCACTAACAGTTGTTAATCCTGAATCTAATAACTCAGCAACTAAATCAGTCTCATTTGAAAAACCAGCCTCAAGAGGAGATGTAAAGTTAGTAAAGGCTGACAACATTGATGAACTAATAAATCTTCTGCACAACGAAGCAAAAGTTATATAATTAATTAAAATAAAGAAAAATGTCCGTTTTAGTATATACAGAATCTGATAAAGGAATTTTAAAAAAAGCTGCCCTTGAAGCCGCATCATATGGAAAAGCCATTGCTGATGCTATGGGCACCTCATTAATAGCTATAACATTTAAAGTGAGTGATGCTTCAAAATTAGGAAATTACGGAGTTGATAAAGTTTTAAACATTGAATCTATAGACGAATTTAATGCCTTCATATATGCTGATGCAATAAAACAAGCTGTAGAAAAAGAAAATTCAACTCTAATTGTACTCAGCTCTAGTGCTGATAGCAAATACATAGCACCCTTGTTGGCAATTGGTCTCAACGCTGGCTACGTACCCAATGTGGTAGAAACCCCTTCAAACCTAAATCCTTTTACTGTAAAAAGAACTGCATTTACAAATAAAGCCTATTGTAATACTGAGATCTTAACTGCTGTAAAAATAGTAGGTGTTTCTAACAATTCATTTGGTCTGATTGAAAATACTGGAGCTGCGCAAATAGAAGCTTTCTCACCAATTTTAGCTGAATCATCTACTTCAGTTACTTCTGTAGACAAAGCAAATGACAAAGTAACTATTGCAGATGCTGAAGTAGTAGTTTCTGCAGGAAGGGGGTTGAAAGGCCCAGAAAACTGGAAAATGATAGAGGAACTAGCAGATGTTTTAGGGGCAGCAACAGCTTGCTCAAAACCTGTTTCTGATTTGGGCTGGAGACCACACAGCGAGCATGTTGGTCAAACAGGTAAACCTGTAGCGACAAACTTATATATAGCCATTGGAATTTCTGGAGCGATCCAACATTTAGCAGGAATTAATGCATCTAAAGTAAAAGTGGTTATTAATACCGATGCTGAAGCTCCTTTTTTCAAAGCTGCTGATTACGGCATTGTAGGGGACGCCTTTGAGGTTGTCCCTAAACTAATTGAAAAACTAAAAGCCTTCAAGGCTGAAAACGCATAAATTCTAAATTTAACTACAATATAAAGCGAATTAGTTTCTAGTGATTGGCAAAAACTTATTTGTAAAGGGTTTGGTACTTTACTAATTTAAACTGTTCTTTGTGTAGTAAATTATGAGCTTAGTTCGTCTTAATATAAAGGGAATTTCTTACAGTCAAACTCAAAGCGGTGCTTACGCTTTAATTTTGAGTGAAGTTGATGGTAATAGAAAACTACCTATTGTTATAGGTGCTTTCGAGGCCCAGTCCATAGCTATCGCACTTGAAAAAGAAATCGAACCACCTAGACCTTTAACACACGATTTATTCAAAAGTTTTTCTGATCGTTTTGAAATTATTATTAAAAAAGTAATTATTCATAAGCTAGTTGATGGTGTTTTTTACGCATCTCTAGTGTGTGAACGTAATAAGATTGAAGAGATTATTGACGCTCGAACCAGTGACGCAATTGCACTAGCATTACGCTTCTCAGCTCCTATATTTACTTATAAAACTATTTTAGAAAAAGCAGGGATTATTCTAAAAAATGACTCTGAGAAACAAGAAAATGATTTAACATCCAATGATGACCTACCATTTGAAGATTTAAAATTTGAAAAAAAAGAAGTCGAATTAAAAAAAGATGGATATAATAATAATTCTATTGAACAATTACACCAATTATTAACAAAAGCGGTAGCAAGTGAAGACTATGAAGCGGCAGCCAAAATAAGAGATGAAATCTCAAAAAGATAATACCTATCAGTATGAAAAAACTAATTCTAATTCTATTTATCTTGTTTGCAAATATCAAATCATTTGCAGCGCAAGAAATTAGCTCCAATATTATTTCTAATCAGGGGTTTACTTTAAATAGTTTTCTTAGGGGGCTTTTAGGAATGTTTGTTCTAATATTAATTTCATTCTTACTAAGCTCCAATAAAAAAGCTATTAACTGGAGAACTGTAGTTTTTGGGCTTGGAGCTCAAATATTTTTAGCAATAGGCGTTCTTAAAGTGTCATTTGTTCAAAACTTTTTTGAGTGGGTTGGAAGTTTATTCATTGCTGTGCTTGACTTTACTTTGGAGGGAACTAAGTTTTTATTTGCTTCATTTTCAACAGGGGAGATAGAAGCTCCACTTGTCACATTTGCTATTTCAATTCTACCAACAGTTATTTTCTTCTCTGCACTTACTTCTGTACTTTTTTACCTAGGTATCATACAGCGAGTTGTAAAAGGGATGGCTTGGCTATTAAGTAAACTGTTGCAAGTTTCTGGAGCAGAAAGTCTAAGTGTTGCTGGAAATATATTTCTAGGACAAACCGAATCTCCACTGATGATTAAAGCGTATTTAGAAAAAATGAATCGCTCAGAAATTTTACTTGTAATGATTGGAGGAATGGCAACTGTCGCTGGAGGAGTTTTAGCGGCCTACATTGGATTTCTTGGTGGAGAAGATGAAGCATTACGACTTTATTATGCAAAACATTTATTGACAGCATCTGTAATGGCTGCTCCTGGTGCTATTGTAATTTCAAAAATATTATATCCACAAGTGGAAGCCATTGATAATGAAATCAGTATTTCACAAGAAAAAATTGGATCAAACATATTAGAGTCCATAGCTAATGGAACCACAGAAGGATTAAAGTTAGCACTAAATATTGGAGCTATGCTCTTGGTTTTTTTAGCATTTATTGCCATGATTAACGGAGTTATGGGCTGGATTGGTGAGTGGACTACGCTAAACGAGTGGGTAAAATCGAATACATCATATAAAGCCTTTTCACTTGAACTTGTTCTTGGATATGCTTTTGCCCCTCTAATGTGGCTCATTGGGATAGCTAAAGAAGATATAGCGCTTATGGGACAACTATTAGGTATTAAATTAGCAGCGAGTGAATTCGTAGGCTATATACAGTTAGCAGAATTAAAAAACCCCTTAAACTTATTGCATTTAAAATACGAAAAATCAATAATAATGGCTACCTATATGCTTTGTGGATTTGCTAATTTTGCATCTATTGGAATACAGATAGGCGGAATTGGATCTTTGGCGCCCGGACAGCGTAAAACACTCTCCGAATTTGGGATTAAAGCTCTTATTGGAGGAACGATTGCATCCCTTTTATCAGCTACAATTGCTGGAGCAATTATCGGATAAATAGTTAATAACTTTTGAAATTATTTTAAGCTTCGATTTCTTTAATATTGGAGCTTTTTTTATTTTTAACATACATAAAATCACCTTATAATGAAGCAATATTTAGACCTCGTATCGCATGTCTTAGAAAATGGAAATGAAAAAGGAGACCGCACCGGCACCGGTACTAAAAGCGTTTTTGGTCACCAAATGCGATTTGACCTAAGTAAAGGATTTCCTATGGTGACCACAAAAAAACTTCATTTGAAGTCTATTATTTACGAACTCCTTTGGTTCTTAAAAGGGGATACAAATATTAACTACTTAACTGAAAATGGAGTAAAAATATGGAATGCATGGGCAGATGAAAAAGGAGATCTAGGACCCGTTTATGGACATCAGTGGCGTAACTGGAACAGCGATGAAGTAGACCAAATCACAGATGTTATTGAAACTTTGAAATCAAATCCGAATAGCCGCAGAATGTTGGTTTCCGCATGGAATCCATCAGTACTTCCAGACACCTCAAAATCATTCAGTGAAAATGTAAATAACAACAAAGCTGCACTTCCGCCTTGTCATGCATTTTTTCAGTTTTATGTCAACGATGGGAAACTATCCTGTCAGCTTTATCAGCGAAGTGCGGATGTCTTTTTAGGCGTTCCCTTTAATATCGCCTCGTATGCACTATTCACTTTAATGATTGCTCAAGTATGTGGATATGAAGCTGGGGAGTTTATCCATACATTTGGAGATGCACACATCTACAGCAATCATATTGAACAAGTAAAGACACAACTTTCTAGAGACCCCCGTCCGCTTCCAAAAATGAGATTAAATCCTGAAATAAAAAATATTTTCGACTTTACATTTGAAGACTTCAATTTAGAAGACTACAACCCACACCCACACATCAAAGGAGCAGTCGCTGTCTAATTTATTACTTACTTTTTATTTAAATCTGACTCTATTGAAACCAACAAACCAAACAACTAAATTAACTCTAATTGTCGCCGTTTCAGAAAACAATGTGATTGGAAAAGACAATGAATTGGTTTGGAGACTTAAAAATGATCTGAAACGATTTAAAGAATTAACCTCCGGTCATTGTATAATTATGGGGCGAAAAACTTTCGAAAGTTTTCCAAATCCCCTACCAAACAGAACACATATTGTTATTACACGACAACCAAATTACAAAGTACCAGAAGGGGTTATTGTTGTGAATTCACTAGAGGATGCTATTGAGGCCTCCAAACAAGACTTAAATCCATACATTATCGGAGGAGGAGAAATCTACAAACAAGCATTGAATTTTGTAGACCTTATCGAGCTTACCAGAGTACATCAAACTTTTGAAGGAGATGTATTCTTTCCAGAAATTGATGATAAATATTGGGAAGAATCTAAGTCTGTGTACAACGAAAAGGACGAGATTCACCAATACCCTTTTTCATTTATAACTTACAAAAAACGCTAACTAACTATAAATAGATAAAAATACTACAAATGAAAGCATATATTTTTCCAGGGCAGGGTGCGCAATTTTCAGGGATGGGCTTGTCACTATATGAAGGCTCAACGCTTGCAAAATCTCTATTTGAGCGGGCTAATGAAATTTTAGGATTTAATATTACGAAAATAATGTTTGAGGGGAGTGTTGAAGATTTAAAACAGACTAAAGTCACACAACCTGCTATATTTCTACATTCAGTGATTCTAGCAAAGAGTTTGGAAGATCGTTTTAGACCAGATATGGTTGCAGGGCATTCTCTTGGTGAATTTTCTGCTTTAGTCGCTAATGAAACGCTAAAATTTGAAGATGGTCTTAAGCTTGTTTCACAAAGAGCACAAGCAATGCAAAAGGCCTGTGACTCTAGCAATGGGACCATGGCGGCAGTATTGGGTTTAGAAAATGAAATTGTTGAGCAAACATGTAAATCCGTCAAGGGAGTTGTGGTAGCAGCAAATTATAATTGTCCAGGACAGCTAGTAATCTCGGGGGCTGTTGACGCCATTCAAACAGCATGTGAACAGCTTAAAGAAAAAGGAGCTCGTCGAGCACTTGTACTCCCAGTAGGTGGAGCTTTTCATTCACCATTAATGGCTCCTGCTAGAGAACAACTCTCGGTAGCTATAGAAAACACCCAATTCCATACTCCATGTTGCCCTATATATCAAAATGTAACGGCCACACCTATTTTGAACGAGACAGAAATCAAGAACAATTTGATTTCACAACTAACTTCTCCTGTTAAATGGACCCAATCTGTGCAACAAATGATTGCCGATGGTGGAGCTGAATTTATTGAGGTTGGACCTGGAAATGTCCTTCAGGGTCTTGTTAGAAAAATAAACCGGGAGATGGAAACAAAAGCAGCAACAATCGAAAATTAAAGTTAATGAATAAAAGAACCTTATTAATCCTAGTCCTTGTTATATTGAATATCGGATTAGATCAATTTTCAAAATTTAAAGTACGAGAAAGAGTTGTTCCGGGGTCAAGGACAGAACTTATCGGAAAGCAACTGCAATTAATGAATGTTGAAAACTCTGGGGCTTTCTTAAGCATGGGAAGTGACTCTAATCCAACAGTTAAACTTATTTTTCTACTCATTATTCCGGTAATTGTTTTGGGGATTGTATTGTATTACGTTCTTACTGACAAGACACTTGACAGTAAATCAATTATAGGATTTAGTTGTGTTGCAGGCGGAGGTATCGCTAACGTCTATGATAGGTTTTTATATGGTTCTGTAACTGATTTTCTTTATATGGATTTTGGAGGAGTTTTTAAGACTGGTGTTTTTAATATTGCAGATATGTCAGTAACAACTGGAATGATTTTACTACTTATATCATCATTTATAAATAGGCCCTCTAAAAAATTAGACAACCCTCACTAACCTCTTTCTAGAAAATCAATTACAGTTGAAGTAATGAAATTAATCTGATCATCCTCTAGTTCAGTATGCATTGGTAATGAAATGACCTGATTGATTAAAGTATTTGTAACTTTAAAATCTGCATCATTGTAACGATCACTCATATATGCTTTTTGTTTGTGTAATGGTATCGGGTAATATACCCCGCATGGTATTCCCTTTTCTTGTAAATGAGTAACAAGCGCATCTCTATCAGCACCTTGTATTTTAAGTGTGTATTGATGAAACACATGGCAGTCGCAATTGTCACATATCGTTTTACAGCCATTACCCGCTTTTGGAATAACTATATTTGGGTGATTTGTAAAAGCTGCATTGTACCTTCTAGCCGCTGATTGACGCGCCTTATTGTATTGATCTAATTTAGGAAGCTTAGCATCAAGAACAGCCCCTTGTATAGAATCTAATCTTGAGTTTACTCCTACAACATCGTGATGGTAACGCTTGTACATCCCGTGATTAACAATCCCTCTAATGCGATGTGCTAACTTGTCATCATTAGTAAAAATAGCGCCCCCATCTCCGTAGCAACCAAGGTTTTTGGAAGGGAAAAAAGAGGTCGACGCTACATGGCCAATCGTACCTGCCTTGGACTTCCTACCATCCTTATAAGAATAATTAGCCCCTATAGCTTGTGCGTTATCTTCAATAACAAATAAATCATGATCGTTTGCCAATTCCATAATAGCCTCCATATTAGCACACTGTCCAAACAGATGAACTGGTACAATCGCTTTTGTTTTTGGAGTAATAGCTCTCTTTATTGCTTCAACATCAATATTAAATTTTTCAGAGTCAACATCAACCAAAACAGGCGTGAGTCCCAATAAAGCAATCACTTCAACAGTTGCAGCAAAAGTGAAATCTGCAGTAATAACTTCATCTCCAGGCTTAAGTCCTAATCCCATCATAGCGATCTGCAATGCATCAGTTCCATTTGCACATGGAATTACATGCTTAACCTCTAAATAAGCCTCTAAGCTTTCTTGAAACTTCTTGACCTTGGGTCCATTAATAAACGATGCATTATCAATAACCTCTTGGATTGAGGAGTCTACAACTTTCTTTATGGAGGAGTATTGACCTTTAAGATCAACCATTTGAATTTTTTTCATTTCTCTAATTTTAAATTTAAAATGATATATTTCAAGATCAACAAAAATACAAAATTAACGATGCTTAGTCATAAAATTGATATAAAGAATGTACTTTTGCTTTAAATATTAGCTTTTGAGCCTTTTCTATAACATAATAACTGAACTTATATCTTTTTTGGTTTTTCTCTTCGGGAGTTTTCACAAAAAGCTTCAACTTGGTCAAAAAGGACGCAAAGAAAGCCTACTAATTTTAAAGAAAAACATTCGGCCCAGTGATAAGATTGTTTGGCTTCATTGTGCTTCACTTGGTGAATATGAACAAGGACTTCCCGTTTTTCAATCGCTTAAAGTACAGTTCAAGGACCATAAGTTTGTGCTCACCTTTTTCTCACCCTCCGGATATGAGGTTCGAAAAGAAAATCCAATTACAGATCTTGTGGTTTACCTTCCTGTAGATAAGAAGAATAATGTTAGTACATTTCTTGATATTCTAAATCCTAGACTAGTGGTCTTTGTGAAATATGACCTGTGGCCCAATTACCTACAAGAATTAAAACGTCGACAGATAACTACAGTATTAATATCAGCATTATTTAGACCATCGCAAATTTATTTTAAAAATTATGGAAGCTGGTTTAGAAAATTACTTTTTTCGTTTGACTACATTTTTACCCAAAATTTAGAGTCTCTAAAATTATTAAATTCAATTGGATTTACTAATGCAAGTGTCGCTGGAGACACTAGATTTGACCGAGTCTCTAATCAACTTGAAATAGATAATAAACTAGATTTTATAGCTAAATTTAAAAACACAAAGACTTGTATTGTAGCAGGAAGTTCCTGGCCAGAAGATGATAATTTGCTTATCAACTACATTAACCAAACTAAGTTTACTACTAAATTTATTATTGCCCCCCATAACATTAATACAAATCAGATTAATCTATTGGCTAAAAAAATTCAAAAGCCTACCGTTCTCTATTCTAACTACAAAAATGAAACTTTAGAAAACAAGTCTGTCTTTATTATAGATTGTGTAGGGATACTGAGCAAAATATATAATTATGCAGAAATCGCTTATGTTGGTGGGGGGATGGGCACTTCAGGCTTACATAATACGTTAGAAGCCGCTACTTTCGGAGTCCCGATTGTGATTGGAAAAAATTATCAAAAATTTCCTGAGGCAAAAGATATGTTAGATAAAGGAGGTTTATTTAGCATTGAAAATCATGCAACCCTTCAAAACACATTAGATAATCTTATAGAAAATCCGGAAATAAGAAAAAAGCTGGGTCGAATAAACAAGGATTATATTACCCATAACAAAGGAGCCTCAAAAATAATAATGGAAAAAATTAAAAAACTATGCTAATATTTAAATTATTGAAACACTTTAACGTAATCAATAATAAAGTCTTCAGGAAAAATAGATTCGTCAACTTCTGATCCTCCAAAATTCCCACCAACGGCTAAATTAAGAATTATGTAAAACGGCTTATTAAAAGGCCACGTTATGTCATCTTTAATTTCCGGTGAAAATGTATATACCAATAAATTATCTATAAAAAACTGGATTTGGCTCGGGCTCCAAATAGTTTTGTAAATATGGAACCCATCCTCAATCGAATCTATTGTTGTAGTCTTAGTATTAAATGACTGACCAAAACTTTCAGGTGTATGTAGTGTTGTATGGATCTTTCCTGGCTGCTTTCCAACGTATTCCATAATATCAATTTCGCCACAGGCAGGCCAAGTATTAGTATCTATATCGTGTCCTAACATCCATATTGCTGGCCACAAACCCTTTCCCTTTGGAAGTTGAGCTTTTACTTCAATCGTTCCATAGGTAAATTCAAATTTATCTTTAGTTGTAATCCTGCCAGAGTAATATTTATCGCCTTGTTTAGTGGCTGATATTACAAGTTGACTATTCACTGTAGCAACATTATTTTTATTATATTCTTGCCACTCATTGTTACCCCAACCGCATAAAGTCGGACAACCATTACCAAGTTCATAGTTCCAGGTATTTAAGTTTAATGAATCCCCATTAAATTCATCAAGAAAAACTAGCGTTGGCCTTGAGGATTGTCTTTCTCCAAAAAAAGATAAACTAAGTGCTATTATTAGAAACCGAAAAATCATTTACAACGTAATTTGGGCTTGAAGATTCGCATTTGAGTCTCCTCCTACAAAAATTGTAAAGTCGCCTTTTTCAAAAATAAATTGACCATCATTATCATAAAACCCAAGTTCCTCTTCTGTAAGTATGAATGAAATTTCCTTTGACTCACTTGGCTCCAGGGTAACTAACTCAAAGCCCTTTAACTCTTTTACTGGACGCGTAACACTAGCAAAATGGTCTCGAATGTAAAGTTGCACTACTTCTTTACCCGTTTTTTGACCAGAATTTTTTAGTGTAACAGAAATATTTACTTTATTTCCAGACACTACTTTAACTTGAAGATTACTGTACTCAAATGAGGTATAACTTAGTCCATAACCAAAGGGGTATAGTGGTGAGTTTTTCTCATCTTCATAATGTGACCAAAACACACCAGGTGCACCTGTTGGACGTCCTGTATTTTTATAATTGTAGTAAATAGGTGCTTGACCCACAGCTCTAGGGAAACTCATTGGCAATTTTCCACTTGGGTTATAATCCCCATAAAGAACTTGCGCAATAGCATTCCCGCTCTGGGTCCCCAATTGCCAAGCCTCCACAATAGCAGGTAAGTGCTGCTGATGCCAATTTAACACCAAAGGTCTACCGTTATTAAGCACTAATACAATATTTTTATTAACCTTGTATACTGCTTCCAATAACTCTTGCTGAACTCCTGGTAATCCCAATTTGGTTCGACTACGACCCTCTCCGCTTTGGTAACCAATTTCTCCTAGAACCATGACAACAACATCAGCTGATCGAGCAGCCTGAATCGCTTGTGGAAACTCACTTTTGTCTGTGGTGTTAATATGAACTTGGGCTGTAAAGGCTGTATAGCCTACATTTACGTCTGCCCCTTTAGCATAAACTAATTTATTTTCTTTATAAGCCTGCATTCCTTCAAGCACTGAAACAGCTGAATTATCTTTGGCAGCAATTCGCCAATTTCCTAAAGGACTATTTTTATCAGCTGCCAAAGCGCCTATTAAAGCGATTTTTTGTCCTTGCTTTTTTAACGGCAATAATTGATTGTCATTTTTTAAGAGTACTATTGACTTTTTAGCAACGTCCAAAACAGCGTCATGAAAAGATTGTTGTCCGATAACTTCTTTTTCGCGAGTCTCATCACAGTACTTGTAAGGATTTTCAAAAAGCCCTAATTCAAACTTAACCTTTAAAATACGTTTTACAGCATCATCAATAAAAGACGCCTTTACTTTTCCTTCTCTAACTAAAGCTGATAATTCTTTCACATATAAGTGTGATTCCATATCCATATCAGAGCCCGCGTTTGCCGCGATTTTAGCAGCCTCTTTACCGTCTTTAGCAAGACCATGTGACGTCATCTCGTCAATAGATCCCCAATCGGTAACTACAAATCCGTCAAATCCCCATTTCCCCTTCAAAACATCTCTTTGTAAATATTTATTTCCTGTAGCAGGAATACCGTTAAGTACATTGAAGGCATTCATAAAAGTTCTTACGCCCGCTTCAACAGTTGCTTGAAAAGGTGGGAAAATCATATTGTTTAAAGTAGATGTCCCTACATCAACTGTATTATATTCTCTTCCAGACTCAGAGAAACCATACCCTGCAAAATGTTTTGCGCAAGCAGCAATCGTGGTATGGGCTGATAAATCTGTTCCTTGAAATCCAAGAACACGAGCCTTGGCTATTTTAGACCCTAAATAAGGATCCTCTCCAGCTCCCTCCATTACACGTCCCCATCTTGCATCCCGTGTAATATCAACCATAGGGGCAAAAGTCCAATTGATCCCTGCAGCTGCGGCTTCCTCAGCAGCAACTTCAGATGATTTTCTTATCGCTTCTAAGTCCCAGCTTGCTGACTCTGCTAGTGGAATTGGGCTAATAGTTTCATATCCATGAATTACATCAAAACCAATGATTAAGGGAATTCCTAAACGTGATTCTTCTACTGCAATTTTTTGGACACCTCGCACATTTTCGACTCCTCTGACATTAAGCATCGATCCTACATAGCCTTTTCTAAGATGTTCATACTTTTCAGCAGCATCACCTGATTTAGGGGCTGGACCAGTAAGATCCCAAAAACCAACATACTGATTCATTTGACCAACTTTTTCTTCAAGTGTCATTCTTCCAAGCAACTCATTCACTTTACCATCTATATCTTTTATAGAAGATACTTTGGAACTAATCGATAAAGTTGAATTAGAATTACTGCAGGAAATTAAGCTAAGAAAAACGCCAAATAAAACAATATTTAGTTTTAATACTTTCATATTACTGATAAACTCTTATATAATCAACTAACATGGAGTCTGTGGTGAAATTGGGATCAATTGCTCCTCCATTGGTTCCACCCATCGCGACATTGAATATGAAAAAGAAGTTTGCGTCAAAAGGCATTGCATCGTTTGTGTTCATTGAGTAAAACTGAACGTCATCTAATAAAGCTTTAACACTAGAGTCTGTCCATATTAAAGAATACACATGAAACTCAGTTGGAGTACTAAGATCTACCGGCAGTCCATAACTAGCAGTGTTACCATTATTGTTCCAATGGCAAGTTGACTGAACATAAGATTTATCTTCAAATTGCTCCATAATATCAATTTCTCCGCAGTGAGGCCAACCAACAGAGCTATAATTAGCTCCCAGCATCCAAAGAGCAGGCCAAGTACCAGCAACTGAAGGTAATTTAGCACGAATATCAACACGACCATATTTAAAGTCAAATTTATTCTTTGTTGTAATTCTGGCAGAAGTAAAAGTATTGTTAGATCCTTTAATTACCTTAATATTTAAGATTCCATTTTCTTTGTAAACGTTATTGATACTATTAGTGTACGTTTGAACCTCTTGATTTCCCCAGCCGCCACCACCGGTTTCGTAATTCCAATTATTAGTATTAATTGTTCCACTTCCATCAAACTCATCTGACCAAACAAGACCATCAGTATTTCCACCTCCGCCAGAGCCGTTCTCAACGTATATGGTTATGTTTTGAATTTTACTAATACGTTCGTTAGTACTAGAGTAAGCATAAATAGTCACTGGAAATTGGTTTGTTCCCTCTGAATAAACTGTATATGAAAAGTTCCCAGAGGTGTTTTCAACCTCATCTGCACTATCAACTTTAAAGCCATAACTAACAGCGTTATCTGCAGTAGCTGTAAGATTGAAAATTCCAGACCCATCACCATCGGGGTTTTCTGAGGTTTGCCCTTGAATATCCAATATGACTACTAAATTTGAAGGCAAGTTAGTTTGACTTCCACCTCCTCCACCATCTGGTGGTGTACTAGAACCATCATCATCTGAAGAACAGCTAACGGTCAATAATATTAAAAAAAGTAACTTAATATTTCTCATTGAAACAAATTTAAAGTTTATACAAAAAAGAGGCAAAATTTTTGCCTCTTTTTTGTATAAACTTTCTTGAATATACTATTCTGCTACTAGAATCATCCACCAAGTGAACTCACCAGCACCATCTACAGTTTTAAGATATAATTCATTTTCGTTATAGAATACTAATTCATAAGTATGATCCCCACCAGTATAATAAGTAAAAAATGCATTATTTGTTAGTTTTATAGAAACCTGCCCTGGGTCAATAATATTCCAATTTTCAGTGTAGTCAGCATACTCATAATTTAATATGTCTGCACCATCTTGACCTCCAGTTCCATTATCTCCTAAATCAGCAAAAACTTGAGCAGTTCTACCAAATATAGTTCCATTAGTAACATGGTTGATAGTCCCGTCTGAGTTAAAAGTCCATCGATCGTCATAGGTTCCAGTACCAACTTTGTCTTCAGGACCAGCTCCGTACCATTCGCAAGGAATTAAACCACCTACCGGACCTAAACCAAAATGACCAGCAACTTCAGATCTGACTCTCCACGTTTTGGAGCTACCACCAGTTAACGCTAAAACTAAATCTGCTGGAGGTGTGTATGTAGCTAATACATCAATAGAGAAAGTCGTTGAGGTAGGGCTTCCAGCAGTACCGTATGCAACAACCGTTACATCATAGTTATTTATTCCAACACTATAAAATGTTTTCTCTATAACTCCTGAAGCTACCATTTCCTCTGCTCCATTAAATATAAATTTATATGAAATAGCATCATTTGCTGTAGCCACGAAATTTACAACTCCACTACCATCTCCGTTTGGGTTATTAGCATCGCTACCAACAATATCAACAGAGATCTCTAGGTTAGTAGGCGAAGTAACATCGCCAAATTCATAAGTATCTTCCTCACATGCAGTAAAAAGCACTAAGGTTAGACATAAACCGATAAAATATTTTATGTTTTTCATGTTTTTTATTTTTAAATTTTAGTAAGTGAGTAAGTCCACCAAACTCCTGATCCAGCTTCAATGTCAATTATCATTGTATTGGCATCTATTAGATTAACTAGGTACGTAGTAGTGTCATTTACCGGCATTCCGTCCTCGCCACCATTATGTGCCTTTGGTAATCCAATGTAAGCTCCTGAACCACTAACAGTAAGTGTGCCAGCTGCTTCATCATAAACAAATGTTGCAGGATTAGATCCGTCGTGAGGGGCTATGGGTGCTCCGCAACCATCTGCGTCAACGCCTTGCCATCCTTCTAACCATGTCTCTGAACCAAGAACATTTGAAAACGAACCTCCACTGAAGACATATGTATCATCAAAATAACAGCTACGTTGATCTACTCCAGCAGCGTCAATAGACCACCAACTGATATCTCCTTGAGTTGGTCCAACTCCCAATGATCCGGCTTCTGGGGTGATTACCCAAGTCCCATCAACAGGTGAAGTTTCAACTGCTTCTTTAGTCAGTCTAAATCTCCACCATACTCCTGAACCAGCTTCAATATCAAGAACCATATTTTCTGCATCTAGTGATTCTACTAAGTAAGTAATTGTGTTATCTGCAGGCGATCCATCCTCTCCTCCATTATGAGCTTTGGATAAACCTATGTAGGCTCCTGATCCACTAACGGTTAATGTGCCAGCAGCTTCGTCATAAACATAAGTTGCAGGGCTTGAGCCATTGTGTGGGGCTATTGGAGCTCCACATGCTTCAGGATCGACTCCTTGCCATGGTTCTAACCAGGTCTCAGAACCTAGTACGTTTGAAAAGTTTCCTCCATTGAATACAAATGTATCATCAAAAAAGCAAGAACGTATATTTACATCATCAGAACTATTTGACCACCAATTGATAGCCCCTTGAGTTGGGCCTACTCCAAGAGCACCAGCTTCTGGAGACATTCTCCACGTTCCTTCAAGTGGAGATGGACCTGATGGGGACTTATAGAAATAAATATTATCAATGAAAACAGTACCAGCTGCCCACGGCATTCCAACAAATTTTAATTGGAATATGCTATTAACGACTTGACCTAAGTCAGTGTATGCACTAATAGGGATATCTATACTAGTCCAATTATTTGCTGATAAGCTAGTAACAATAGGAGTTTCTGTGGAAGCTCCATCTGCTCCATTAATTAGAGAAGTTTCTATATCAGCAACTGCATCGGCTGTCCATACATCTAAGTGAAGGTATTCCATTGTTGAAACATCAACAGAAGTACCATCAGCTAAAGAAATTCCTTGGTAGCTTAAATTTACGTATTGTAACATTTCATCACCAGATAAATCAAACATGTTCCAGCTACTTCCTTGTCCTCCTTGACCCCAGTCTGGGAAATAATTTGTTCCAGGGAGATCGCTGTAAACAGAACTAAATATTGAAATAACATCCTCATCAGCTCTTGATGGAGGTGTAGGTGCTGAAGCGACAGGAGCTTCTATAGCAGTAACTTCAAAGTCTTCAGTGTAAACCGTTGTTTCGATTGCCGCTCCCATAACTTCTACTGAAATTGTATAAGTTCCCGGTGCTGTAAAATCTATAACAACAGTGTCACCAATATTTCCAGTTGCTGGAGACGGAGTCTCTTCTGTGGTTCCTGGTGCTGTAACATCAAAACTTACGGCGAAATCAGCTGAAGCTGTAACATTTACACGTTTGGATATTGCAGAATCATTTTCGATAACAACCTCTAGATTTGAAGGTGCTTGGAATGAGACAACTAGCTCTTGTTCAAGAGTTGTTTCTAATCCGGTAACTCCATAAGCAACCGCAGTCACTGTATATGTACCTTCAACATATGTATGAGAAGTACTCTGACCATTGGTGAAATTTACAGGGTCAGAAGTATCATCTCCAAAATGAATGTCAAACTCTACTGCTCCTTGAGCAGTCGGAGTAATTGAAACAAGACCTGTATTATCTTGAGTCACTTGAAAAAGCATTGCCAGTTCAGAGGGAGCTTCAACGCTAGTACTAAAGTTTATGTCTTTTTGGTCATCTGAACATGTGGTTAATGCTAAAAGAATAACAGAAAGACTAAATATATATTTAAGTATTTTCATAATAGTGTTTTTTAATAGTTTGGATTTTGGTTCCAGTTTCCATTTGAAAATTGAATTTCTTGGATTGGAATTGGGAATAATTCATGTTTACCAGCTATGAAGCCATCAATTTCAGATGGTGCTTGTCCAGTTCTCACAAGGTCAAAGAAACGATGTCCTTCTCCTACTAACTCTACATGTCTCTCGTGATAGATTGCATCTGTTAATTCTGAGCCAGAAGCAGATATGTTATTAGAATCGCCTCCGAAAGCTCGAGCACGCACCATGTTTAAATAAGATTGTGCTTTAGCGTCATCAATACTTCCTCTGTTATTCGCTTCAGCTGCCATTAGCAATACATCTGCAAAACGAATTGATCGGTAATTATTTGGATTTGTCAAGTTTTGGTCACCAATATTCTGATCGCCCTTACGAGGGATATACTTTCTGTTATAATAACCTGTGTGCTCATATCCAAGTCCATAAGTAGCTCCTGTTTGTTCAGCCCATGCTTCAATATCAAGTATAGAGACCTCTTTCCTTGAATCTCCATCCTCGAAGCTGTCTACAGTTTCTTGAGTAGGTACATTAAAGCTATATCCAGAATCATAAGTAGGTCCTGTATGGTTTCTAATCCCGTTGAATCCTACAGCTACATTACCTTCGCTACACTGCAGACAACCAAAACCAGCACCTTCAGCATCGGTGTATTGAACCTCAAACACAGACTCTACATTATTTTCTCCTTCGTTTTCAAACATTGTTTCATAGCTAGTAGCTAATTGGTAAGGTCCGTTGTTAATAACGTTGTCTAGGGTAGTAGCAGCTTCGCTAAATTTGTCTTGATACAAGTAAGCTTTTCCAAGTAAAGCTTCTGCAGCACCTTTAGTAACACGTCCAACTTGTGGTGCAATATAGTCTAGGTTGTTAACTGCAAAAATTAAATCACTTTCAATAAGCGCATAAACTTCTTGAGCAGAATATCGTGGAATTGAAAGTTCATCTCCAGGCGCAAAACGTTTTCCAGAACCTAAAAGAGCAGCATCATAATCTTTAATTGGAAGACCACCAAACCATTTAACTAATTCAAAATGGTAATAAGCTCTAAGAAAACGAACTTCAGCTATCATTTTATTTCTACCTTCAAAATCTGTTTTATCTTGAAATTCTAAGAAATAATTAGCTCTACTTATTCCAGAGAACATCCAGCTCCATACATCTCTTAAGTTGCTATTGACTGAAGTATGCCCCATGTCGTCTATTTGTTGAAAACCAACAACATCCGTCGCGCTTTCACCTCCACACAATGTATTGTCTGATGCAATTTCACCAAGCAACACATTAACATAAGAAGCTTGTAATAAATCATAAACTCCTACAAGTGCCATGTAATAATCATCTTCAGAATTAAAGTATCCTTGAGAATCAATATTATAATTATCGGTTTCGTCCAGATACTCGTCTGAACAAGAGTAAATCCCTGCAGCAACAAGCGCAAACACTAAAATTGCTGTTATTATATTTTTATTGTTTTTCATCATGTTTTATTTAAAATGAGATATTTAATCCTAATATATATTGTCTTACTGTTGGGTAGAAACCACCATCAATACCTCCACCTAAAGCTTGACCAGTAGTCGCTGCTGGATCAAAACCTTTGTATTCAGTAAATGTAAATGCGTTATTTACGGATGCATAAAGACGTAATTTAGACAATCCAAAATCTTCTAACGTTTCTGTAGGTAAACTATATCCTAACTGAATGTTTTGAATGCGTACAAAAGAGGCGTCTTCTACATAAAAGTCAGAAAATAATTTATTAGTAGAGGCTCCAGTTGTGGCCCTAGGAACCGTATTGCTTGTTCCTGGTCCTGTCCATCTATCTAAGTAGTAATCTAAACGATTCACATTTGGTTGATCACGTTCATAATTTCTAACCATGTCTTTACCTACTTCTGCAAACGCATACATGCTAAGGTCAAAACTTTTATAGTTAACTGAAAAATTGAACCCCATATAGTAATCTGCCAAAGGCTTCCCTATAAAAGTTCTATCATCCGAATTAATCTCTCCATCTCCATTAACATCAACATAGCGAATATCCCCGGGAACCGCTCCGTAACCTAAGCCTTCTTGAGAAGGGTGTGCGTCAACATCGGCCTGTGTTTGAAAAATTCCATCTGTTTGTAGTCCATAAAAATAGCCTATTGGCTGGCCGTTTTCCATTCTAGATGGAGGTAAAGGCTGGCCTACTCCAAAAGAACCACCTGTAAGTGGAACTTCTGCGTTAACATCAATTACAGTTCCTTCAATTTTAGTAACATTGTAACTTACATTGTATGATAAATCATCAGTAATATTATCACTGTAGTTAATCAAAAATTCTAATCCCTCTGAACGTGTTGTACCTGCATTTACAGTTGGTGAACCAGATCCTGGAGCTGTAGTTCCTAAAATACCAGAAACTGGTAATCCAGGTATTAATAAATCTACTCTATCTTCTAAAAAGTAATCAGCAACAATTTCTAATTTGTTTCCAAAAAACTTAGCGTCTAAACCAATATCAAGTTTTTCTGCTGTTTCCCACTTCGCAGCAGCGTTAGCTATAGGTCCATTTGCAACACCATTTGTTAAAGCTCCATCAAAAACATAAGTAGCTTCTCCACTAAGTGCAGATCTATAAAGGTCATTTCCAACAAGGTTTCCTAAAGTTCCATAACTTCCACGAATTTTTAAGAAATCGATTACTTCATTGTTCTTCAAGAAATTTTCATCAGAAATTTTCCAACCTGCGGTTACAGATTTGAAGTAATCAATTCTATTCTCTTTGGCGAAAGCTGAAGAACCATCTCTACGAATCATAGCAGATAACAAATATTTTCCTTTGAAATCATACTGAAGTCTTCCAAAATATGATAATAGACGGTTGTCATATATATATGATCCATTCTCTTTAGCATCACTGGTGCCTGTAGTTAAAGCTATATCAGCAAACTCCCAAGAATTATTTGGAACATCAAATCCAGTGGCAAATAATCCATTCCCCCAGTTTTTGATTACAGTTGTTCCAACTGTAGCTTCCATATTGTGTTTGTCAGCAAAAGATTTCTTGTAGGTAGCAAAGGTATCCCATGTATAAGAATCGAACTGACTTTTACTTTGGTTGACGGTACTTCGGTCTGTATTAAAAACTTTTCCTGCACCATAATTAACTATTGGAGAAAATGATTTTGATTTATCACTATATGTTTTGAAACCCATCCTAGACGTAACAGTTAAGTCGTCTGTTAATTTATATTCAAGTTGGAAATTACCTTCAATACTACTACCAAAGTAAGTATTATAAGTATCACGTATTTGTGAAAAAGGATTGATAATTTCATTTCCGAAAATTCCATTAACGTCCTCTTGGTCCAAAGCAAACATAGGAGAATAGCTAATGGCGTTAAACAACACAGAACCTAAGCCAGATTCGTTAATCGTTTTTCTTCTGTTTGAAAAATAGTTAAGATTTAAAGTAGATTTTAGCCGATCATTAACATCAATACCAAGACTTAATTTGATATTATCTCTAACATAGTTTGATTTATCGCTTGCAATGATTCCGTCTTGATCCAAACGTGTTGCACCTAAGTAGTAAGTTACATTCTCTGTACCACCAGAAAGACTAACATTATGGTTTGTCATTAATGCTTGGTCAAATAACTCATCTTGCCAATCCGTACCATAAGCTGGACCAGCGATATTATTATAAGGAAGTGCTTGGCCATTGTTTGCATAAGCCTCGTTTACTAAGGCCGCATACTCACTGGCATTTAGAAGAGATAATTTTTTTGTTGTTTCTTGTAATCCTGCGTAAGTATTATAAGATACTGTTGGAGCAGAGTTTTTCCTTCCTTTTTTAGTTGTTACTAATATTACACCGTTAGCTCCTTCAACCCCATATATAGCAGCCTGCGCATCTTTTAAAACCGTAATAGTTTCAATATCGTCCGGGTTTAAACTATTAAAGGATGAAGAAATGTATCCATCAACAACCAATAACGGGTCATTATCTGTATTACTGCTGACCCCTCTAATTAAAAATCGAAATCCACTACCTGGAGATCCAGACTGAGAAGAAACAGAAACACCTGTTGTAGTTCCCTGAAGAGCCTGAGAGACGTCTACTGGCTTTAACTTTTCAATTGTTTCGGAGCCCACTATTGAAACAGAACCTGTAAGATCTTTTCTACTTTTAGATCCATACCCAATCAAAACAACTTCATCCAAAGACTCGTTGTCTTCAATTAACTCCACATTCATCTCCGCTGAAACAGGGAGTTCTAATGTTTCAAATCCAACATAAGTAAAAACTAAAGTTGCATCTGATTGAACATTTGAGATAGAAAAATTACCATCGAAATCCGACACAGCTCCTGAACTAGTGTTTTTTACGATGATATTGACTCCTATAAGGGGTAAGCCATCAACGCTGGATTTTACTGTTCCATTTACTGTAACGTTCTGGGCAGTTGCGTTGAACGCAAAAGCAAAGCTAAACAGTAAAACAAAAAATACTTTTTTCATAAATATTAGTTTAATTAAATTTTTGTTAAATCTAAGTTAAGTTGTTGATAATAGCGTCAATTTTTATGTTACAAAAAACATACATAGCAAAAACAATGCCTTAAAATTATTAAAATCTCATTTTTTAAGATTAAAAATAGTGATTTCTAATTGTTTTATTTTTTTTTACTAAACAGGCTAATAAACAAAATGTATAGCTATTGTATGGTTGTATACTTGGGTTGTAGTGCTACTAGAGTTCAAGAATGTAACTTGTCAAGCTAGATTCGTGAGGTAAATCTATCTTTTTTCGCAAACGATATCGCTTAACCTCTACGCTTCTGTAGGAAATATTTAGTAATGGCGCTATTTCCTTTGAAGTTAAGTTGAGTCTTAAATAAGCACAAAGCCTTAGGTCATTTGGAGTAAGATTTGGGTGAAGAGATTTTATGTGTTTAAGGAAGTCTTTATCTGCATTGTTGAAGGCTTCTTCAAAAAGCTTCCAGTCGTCTGTATTATTAAGGTTCTTGTCTATTATTTTAATAACTTTTTTTAAATCCTGAACTCCATCTTTATCCTTAAGCTCATTTTTAATATCATTGAGAAACTCGTTCTTTTTTATTAGACTCATCGTTGATATTGCAAGCTCTCTGTTTTTGCTTTCAATATCTAATTTCAGCTTTTCGTTATTTAACTTCATGAGCTGCTGTGAAGACTCTAGTTCTCTAAGTGATATATCCTCTTCTGATTTCTTGAGTACTTTAAGTTGCTGCTTATTGTAGTAAATTTTATAACTGTTGTGGATAATAATCCACAACAAGGCAAACATAATAATATAAAATAAAATCGCAAAATTAGAAAGAAACCATGGCCTTTTAATTTCGAAAGAGAAAGCGGTACTATTAACTGTTTCTGTGACTCCAATTTTACCTTTAACAACAAACCGATATTCACCATAGGGTAAATTCTCAAAAACTTGTGAACTATCTTCAGACCAGTTTGACCACTCAGTCGACCAACCTTCAAGCTTGTAAGAGTATTTTTTCTTGACAATGTTGTGGTAGTGAGGGATAGAATAATTAAAATATAAGCTATTTGATTCTGAGTCTAAAATATTATTTGAGTCTAAAACTAATCTGAATTTTTCTTCGTTAATTTTACTAGCTTCGACAGAATTTAACTTTATCTTGTGAAGGTGATTAGGTTTGGTTGTGCTCGAATTAAACACAAAATATCCATTTGATGAACCCAAAAGGTACTCATCTAAACCTATTTTTGTTAAATTTTCAAATCCATTAACTACTTTTTTAAAATTGGAAAGGGAAACAGGAATAATTTCAGTTTTTGGAATTTCTGTTATGCTTCCTGGGCTAAGTAACAAAATATTTTCATTTGCGAAGCACCATTTTAGACCATAAGAACCCTTAACATCCATTAACGTTGACCTTGTTGAATAGCTATTCAAAAGCTCTGAAAAAGGGTCTACTGTAATAAAACTTTGATTGCTATCAATGTATTTAGAAACACCCTCTGAGGAAAAGTAATATAAATTATTAGAGATCTTTAAAATACTTGAGCCCATGCCCTTTTTCACAGAAGAAGATATATTAGATACATTAGAAAAAGAAAATAGATCTTCTGAAAGAGTGAGCTCATAGAGACCTCTTAGTTCGTGATTAACAAAAACTTTACCGTCTATTTGTTCATAAAATCTTGTTGATAAATCAAAGCCCTTAACTTTATTTCTAAAATTCCATTTCCCTGATTTTTTTTCTAAAATGCTTAACCCAGAGTAATTGCCTTGTAGAATTACAGAAGGATTGTTTTCTAAAATTTTGAAATCCCATGTCCCTGGTAAATCAGAAATTGTTTGCTGTATTTTATTGTTTTTGATTATGAAAGTTCCGGAATCATGCCCACAAAATAATAGCCCATCAATTTCTTTAAGACTCCAAACTTGTCCATTAGTTCCCTCAACAAACATAAAATTTTCATCAGATTCCCTGTGTTTATAAAAAAGGCCTTGATTAGTTCCTAAAAACAAATAATCATCATAAACCAAAGAAGAATAAACGGTGCCAATGGTGCCTTTTGTGTCATTATAAACAGTAAACTGAGTCGACAAATTAATGAAGCTTATACCAATGTCTAGTCCTAGCCATAAATTATTTTGCTGGTCCTCATATACTGACAAAACAGTATTGTTACTAAGTCCATTTTCAAAATTTAAATCATATTTCAATTCTCCGTCTGAAGTGAGCTGAAAATAGCCTTTAGAAACTGTGCCAAGCACTATGCTATTATCTGTTAACTTTGTTGTGCTGTATATCCTAAGAGAGTTTAAATCTATCTTGGTATCTACAGCCCAATTAGATAACTTATCATTTTCCAGAAAATAAAAACCATTTGATTCAGTCAGAAAGAGTAATTTTCCATCGAACTCAAACATTCCAACAAGCTTATTTTTTACAATTCTAGAGTCATCAAGAAAAAGTTCTGTTGCTCCATTATTGAATTTGAATAAACCCTTATTTTTTTTATTAAAAAACAAAACCCCGTCTACTACAAAAATATTTGTAATATCATCGTCAGACTCAATAAACGAATATTCGTTTGTATCAATGTTGACTAGATAAATTCTTGAATAGGACTGAAAAACTAACCAATCATCTAGCTTAATTATTTTCCAAAATTGTTCTTCATTCTTTAATTCAATGTCTAACATTTTGGGAAGTGAAGTATATTCTAAAACATTTTTGTTGTTTATTTCCCAAATACCAAAGTCCATGTAACTACCAGAATACACATTGTTACCAACAGCCTTCACAGATCTAACAATAGAATTGTCTGGAACGGGATATAAACTCCAGTTGACTCCGTCAAATTCTAATAACCCAGAGTTATTTGCGAAATACATGGTTTGATTAGAAGTTTGAGTAATTCCCCAGTTTTGATTTTCAGCCTGATAAAGGTCAGGCGCGTAAGCCATCAAAGGGGGATGTTCCTGAGCATTAATGCCAAGAAAGTTGAATAGAATTAAAACAAAATATACTATTCTCATGTGAAAATAATTCTTTAAAACGATAAAAAATAAAGTAAATACATATTTGACGCGTTCAAATATAGCACAAAAATTATAATGCTAATTATAATCCTAATAATCTAAGACCTATTTACAAGTTTATGAAAACGTTCAATTTGGTAATATAATGTCGGATCTTTAGTCCTAGAAATAATTTATATTTGTACTTCAAAATCAATCAAGCGGGTTACAAATTTGTTTCAGCTATCAATAACGCACAAATCAAAAAATTGATTAAAAAAATTTTATTAATTGTTCTATCAACTTTTCTAGGAACTGAGATTAATGCTCAATCTATTAGAATTAATGAAGCGTCAGCATCAAATTCGATATATTTTGATGAAGATGGAGATACCCCGGACTGGATAGAAATCTATAATCACGGATCACAAACTATCTCAATAAACGATTGGGGTTTATCCGACGACGTTTTGGAACTTGACAAATGGATATTTCCAAATATCTCTCTAGCACCAGAAAGTTATCTATTGTTATGGGCTTCTTCAAAAGACAGGCCTAATATATCATATGCCACAACTCTTATTAATCAAGGAGATAATTTTAAATACTTAATCCCTTCTTCTGAGCCCAATACCAACTGGATGAATTTGGATTTTGATGACTCTAACTGGTCGCAAGGCGGCTCTGGCTTTGGATACGCTGATCAAGATGATGAAACTATAATTCCTTACGGCACGGTCTCTATTTACTTGCGAAAGCCATTTAATATCTCTGACTTAGACAACTTAAATACACTTATACTAGATATAGATTATGATGATGCATTTGTAGCTTATCTTAACGGAGTTGAAGTAGCAAGAGCAAATATTAACGGAAGTCCTCCTTCATATAATTCTGGAACGATTCAACAACATGAGGCCTTGATGTACAGCGGGGGCTCTCCGGAGCGATTTATAATAACTGATCCAAATACTGTGTTAATTGAAGGTGAAAACATTTTAACGATTCAAGCACATAACATTAGTAGTACTTCATCAGACTTTACTTTAATTCCGTTTTTATCAGCTATTTTCTCTAGTCCAAATGGGCTAGGAATAACTCCCCCTGAGATATTACAGCTAAGTTCTAGTGGACTACATACAAACTTTAAGATATCTTCAAATTCAGAAACTATTACTTTGAGTGATTCATCTGGTGAAATAATAGACCAACTTACTGTTGAAAACTTACCTCCAGAGACTTCACTTGGTGTTAATGAGGATAATCTTGATTTAGTTATTTTCTCAGAAACCACACCAGGCTATCAAAACTCCAATAACTATTACACAGGCGCGGTTTCTGAATCTGTCATCTTTTCAAATAACAGTGGATTTTTAAATGAATCCATAAATTTATCTCTTTCAGGAAATTCTAGCGGGCAAGTTATTAGGTACACAACTGATGCTAGTATTCCAACTGAAACAGACTTAGTATATTCATCCCCAATTCAGGTCGTTGAAAATACTACTATAAGGGCTAGAATTTTTCAAACAAACTACCTTCCTTCTACTATTTTCAGTAAATCATATATTTTTGACGATATTCCTGAAATTGACACTGTTTTTTTAACTACAGATCCTGAAAATTTATTTGATGAAGAAAGTGGGATATATGTTTTTGGAGAAGCTGGAACCTATGACACTTGGGTACCTTATTTTGGAGCTAACTTTTGGGAGGATTGGGAACGACCTGTTCATATCTCATTTTACGACAGTGAAACAAATGAAATCCAATCTGAATTTGATGGAGGTTTAAAAATTTTTGGTGGTTGGTCTAGGGGACAGAATGCACAACGCTCGTTGGCGCTATTTGCTCGAGGACAATATGGGTATTCCAAGTTTGAAGAATCATTTTTTGAAGAACTTTCGTATGACGATTTTCAATCTCTAGTTCTTAGAAACTCAGGCCAGGACTGGATTCGTTCATCAATAAAAGATGTTACCCTTACAAGTCTCATGCGAGGATCAGGCTTAGATTTTCAAGAGCATAATGCTGTATCAACTTATATAAATGGTGAATACTGGGGTTTATATAATATGCGAGAAAAAAACAATGAACATATGTTAGCTTCAAAACACAATATTGATGCCGATGAGATTACAATATTAACCAATAATGCTGAAGTTTTAGAGGGTAGTAATAATGATTATAATAACCTTATGGATTATGTAGCTTCAATAGATTTAAGTATTGATGCTAATTTTGAATATGTTATAGAGAGAGTTGATCTTGTAAACTACGCATTATATCAAGCTGCTAATGTTTATTATAATAATACTGATTGGCCTGGAAATAATATTAAATTCTGGAACTACCCGAACGGAAAATGGAGATGGGTTATGTATGATACGGATTTTGGATTTGGCCCTTGGTGGAACCCAGGAAACTTCTGGGAAGACACCCTTAGTTTTGCATTAGAGCCTAATGGGCCAGATTGGCCAAACCCTGCATGGTCTACGTTATTATTTAGAAAATTAACTACTAATATTGGGTTTAGAAACCAGTTTATTAATAGATATGCTGACGAAATAAACACTCGTTTTTTAGCTACTAATATAAAAAATCATATTGATCTTCTTCACAATAATATAAATTCTGAAATCCCCTACCATTACGAAAGATGGGATAGTGATCCTAACTTAGCTACTTATTACAGAGATGCAATGAAGGAATTTGCTGATCAAAGGCCATTCTACGCAAAAGAGCACATAAAAGCTAAGTTTGATCTCCCAGACTATCATGAGCTTACAATCACCAATTATGATACTAATGAAGGATTTGTAAAAGTAAATAATAACTTAAAAATTCAAGAAAGTTCATGGGAAGGAGATTATTTTGAGACAGTTCCTGTTCAACTTAAGGCAATCCCAGAAACAGGATATGAATTTTCTCACTGGGGTGGTGAATCTAACTCAACAGACAATATTATATATGTGAATTTAACAGAAGATGTTGAAGTCGTCCCGTACTTCTCTCCAAATGATTCCTACGATCTTATTGTTATTAATGAAATCAATTATAATTCTTCTGATGATTCTAATGCTGATGATTGGATAGAGCTATTCAACCCAAACCCATATCAGATAGATCTTTCGCTGTGGCAAATCAAGGATAGTGACGATTCACATGAATATATAATTCCAGAGGGTACTTTTATTGAAGGAGAAGGATTTATTGTAGCTGTTAAAGACACTTCAGACTATCTTTCTATATTTCCAGACGCAATAAACTATATCGGAAACCTAGGATTTGGTTTGGGATCAAGTGGAGATAGTGTTCGTCTTTTTGATTCTGATAATATTCTTCAGGATCAGGTGACTTATACTTCAGAAAGCCCATGGCCAAACTGTGCAAATGACAGCGGATATACTATTGAACTAATTAGTCCTGAACTGGATAATAGCTTAGCTGAAAACTGGAGTTGTATTAATTTAAATGGAAGCCCTAATGCGCCTAATACTGAGATATTAAGTGTACCGTCTAATTTAAAAAGTGTCCCTGTTGTATTTCCAAACCCAACAAAATCAATGTTAAATATAACAGGTCAGGCTCAGTTTTATAATGTCGCTATATATAATGTTTCTGGTCAAAGATTAATTGATAAGCAAAAAGTAAATCAAGTAGATGTGAGCTCCTTTCCATCTGGAGTTTATTTTATAAAAGTAAATCAAGGAAGTGATCAATTCACTCTAAAATTTTTAAAAAATTAGCAATTCTTTCAAAAAATAACCTTTGAGTATTAAAAATAATAAAATCATCATTTGTCTTTTACTAACAATATGCTTGGGCTTTACTTCTAATGCTGATAATAAACTAGGCCAACTTATCCAAAAACTCGATAGTGTAATGCTCGAGCGCGGAAAATATGAAGCTAATGTAGAAAATCAGCTAAGTAATTTAAAAAGTCTACTAAATGAACAGAACTCCTCAATAGAAAATAAGTATTTTATTGTAAATAAAATTATTGAAATTTACGAATACTACAGCTTTGAGGAAGCTCTTAGGTATATTGAGCTAAACCTTCAATATGCAAAGGAGCTTAATAATAATTATTTAATTGAAGAATGTAACCTAAAACTTTCAAAGCTTCTAATATCGTCAGGGCGATATAAAGAATCTGTTGATTTGCTAAACAAAATTAATAAAAACTCCTTAGATCCAAATCTGTTAAGTAGTTATTATTCGGACTATAGCGGATTATACAAACGATTAAGTTTTTATACCCCAGTCAATGAAAGCCGCAAAAATTATCTTGAACTATATGGAATATATCGTGACTCTTTAGTTAAAACACTTCCTAAAGATTCTGAGGAATTTTTAAATTTCTTAGAAAAGCAACAAAGAGACGGTGGCCTTTTAAATGCTGCACTAAAAACAAATGATAAGAGATTGTCCAAAGTAAAAAGCGATTCAAAACTATTTGCTCTTATAGCATTTGAGAGGTCATTATCATACAAGCAATTAGGTGACGTGGAACAAGAAAAAAGGTATTTAATATTGTCCGCTATGGCAGACATAAAAAATGCTGTAAAAGATAATGCTTCAATGACAGAACTAGCAACCATACTATTTAAAGAAAGAGATTTAGAGAGGGCCTATAAATTCATAAACTTTTCGTTTGAAGATGCTGAAAAATACAACTCACCACTAAGATTCGTTAATATCTCCAACATATTACCAGTGATTACAAAAGCATATGAAAGTAGTACTGACGTACAAGACACTAAACTGAAGAATCTTTTAATATATATAAGTGTTCTCGCTGCCTTTTTATTAGGATTAGTAATTTTTGTATACAGTCAAATTAAAAAGCTTTCAATAACTAGAAATAACCTAAAGGTTGCTAACGAGGAACTACAAAATCTAAATATTAAATTAAGTCAATCTAATGACGACCTGAACAACTTATATGATGAACTAAGTAAGTCGGATAAAGTAAAAGTTAATTCGCTTGGTGTATTTCTTAATTTATATTCAGATTACATAAACAAACTTGAGTCATATCGAAAAATGGTAAGAAAACATTTAGTCACCAATAAGGTAAACGAATTGATTAACCTGACAAAATCAAATGAAATCATAAACAGTGAAATCAAAATATTTAATAAAAATTTCGACGAGGCTTTTTTACATATTTATCCCGATTTTGTGGATAAGCTTAATTTACTGCTAGAAACAGATTCGAGGGTAAAATATAACCCTAATTCTAAGGAGCTTAGTACCGAAATTAGAATTTTTGCTTTAATAAGGCTTGGCATTACAAGTAGTTCTCAAATTTCTAAGATCCTACGGTACTCTGTAAATACTATCTATAACTATCGAGTCAAAGTTAAAAATACCGCAATCGACAGAGAGAGTTTTGAATCAAACATAATTAGTATTGTATAAAATGAGAAGAATTCTTCTCTGTTGAGATTTAAAACATAGATTTTTATTTACACATTATACTTTAATTAATCTACTTTTTGTTTTTTTTATAATATTGATTTTCAATAATTTATAAAAAATTTTAAAAAATAAATCTATATTAAATCTATATTAATTTTTTTTAAGTGCATATATCATTGATATTTGTAACAATTAAAAAAATGGCTCAATTATTGATTTGAGTATGTAGATTTTCTGAAATTTTAAAAAATTTAACAAATGAAACAAAAATTACTTTTTTTCTCATTAATTATCTCGGGGCTTCTTTACAGCCAAGAAACAATGCATATCGATTTTGATGAATTCAATCCTGGAATAGTGTTTAATAGCTGGAATAGTTCAGCTAGTTTTGCTAAAGTTACTAATCCCGATGTATCAACTGAAAATCCATCCGCTTTTGTAGGACAATTTACTTCAGGTGATGATAATGGAATAGGAATTGGTGTTATAGATCCAACAACTGTTTTTACTACACCCTTTAACTTGTCCGCATTGTCGTACTTTAAAATGAAAGTATGGTCTTCTGAAGCTATAAGTGTTACATTACATATTGAAAACTCTCCAGATTATGGAAATTACATTGAAAGAACAGAAATAGTTAATAGTGAGCAGTTAAACCAATGGGTTGAGCTGACTTTTGATTTTTCAGGAGAAAATAATATTTTTATGAATAACATTGTCATCAAGGTAAGTGGAGATTCTACAGAACAAGGTGACAACTATTATTTTGATGATATTTTGGGTCCTCCCCTTTATGATTCAGCTGCATATGATTTTTCTCCTATCGATAATGCTACAGAAGTTTCAGTAGGCACCAACATGATTATAACAACAAATGATGTGTTTACGGCAGCACAAGGAGCTAACATAAGTGATATTAATCAAGTTGTCAGCTTGCGTTCAGGCGATATAAATGGCGATGAGATTCCATTTACAGCTTCCATAAATGGAAGCAATAACGAAATCATTATAGACCCTACCAATAGTTTAGACTTCACAAGCTCCTATTGGTACGGAATTATTGATGATCAAATATTCCATGCAAATGGAGCATCGGTAGCTGGTGTAAATGCAACTTTTACAACAAAAGACCCTGTTGAAGGTGATATTAATGTGATGCTATTTGATTTTGATACTGTAAATCAAGACCTTGATTTTGTAAGCTGGGGCGGAACTGGATTTAGCAAGGTTTCTAACCCAGATGCTACTGGAATTAACACCTCAGCGAATGTTGGACAGTACACTCATGCTGGAAATGATTCAGGTTTAGAAAATGATTTAGTAAACGGATCTACTCCTTTAGATGCTCCAGACTTTTCAGAAACTCCATTTATTAAGGTGAAAGTTTGGGTTGATAGACCCGTTGATGTTATGGTAAGGATTCAAAACTATCCAGATTATGGACAAGGTTTTGATCAGACAATTTCTGTAACCGAAACAAATCAATGGGTGCAGTTAATATATAACTTTGGATCAGTTACTGCTACAAACTACGATAGAGCTCAGATTTACTTTGATAGAAATCAAGCTGGAGGAACTGAAGCTGGGGATATATACTACTTCGATGATTATGAAAAAAGTAACGTTGCTCCACAAGCGGAACTCACATTAACTCCTGAGGATGGATCAAATGATATTTCTTTAGCATCTGGAATGTCTGTAGTCTCTAACTTAGCATTTGAAAATCTTGATGGGACTACCATTACAGATATCAGCTCAATGGTCGAATTGAGAGAAAATAATGCTAACGGCGCTGTAGTCCAGTCAATCATTTCGATTTCTGAGGATAAAACACAGATTAATGTTGTTCCATCTTCCCTTTTAGACCCAAACACCACATACTGGTATGGGATCTTAGAAAACACGATTCAATTTGAAAATGGTGAAACCGTAACTGGAGCTTCAGCGAGTTTCACAACCACAACAGAGTCTATTGAAATGATTGTTTATGAAGATTTTGATGACATATCATTAAGTATTATCTCAGAAACCATGGGAGATCCTCCAGGGTCTTATGTTCTTTCCATTGATCCAGATGATGTGTCTAACGGAGTTCAACAATGGGACAAAGGAGATACATGGTGGGGGTGGGAACGTATTCATATGGAAATGATTAATCCATTTGACATGGGTCAGCATGATCTTTTTTCTGTTCGTGTTTACTCACCTGTTCAAACTGAAATGATGTTAAAATTAGCTGATGCTAGAGACGATGGAGATCAAAATGGATTCATAGAGGTGCGACAAGATATTGTATCAACTAATCAATGGCAAACTCTCTATTTTGACATGTCAGATATTGCAGACGGAGTAAGCTTCAGTCATTTATTCATTTTCATAGGACCTGGTGATCCAAGTGTAACAGGGACATTCTACATTGATAATATTGAAGGACCTGGATTACAAAACACAGCTGGACTTGATGAACTGAACTCAAATAGTTTCAGCATGTATCCAAACCCTAGCTCCGATATTGTGTATTTCAAAAACCTAAACAGAACAACTACTGTCAAAATCTACGATATAAACATGAGGCTAGTTAAGTCAGAGTCTATAAATTCAAATCAAATTTTAATAGAAGACTTAAACACTGGAGTCTATTTCGTTGAAATTGATGGACATGTAGAAAAACTAATTAAAAGATAAATTATATTGCCTTATTCAAATACAACTAGCACTTTTTCGAGTGCTAGTTGTATTTGCTAGGCACTAAACCAAACTAATGATACTAACTAAAAATAAATCACTTAAAATACTTTCTGTATTCTTCGCAACTTTCATGTCTTTATACTCCTATGGGCAATCAATGATAGTTAAAGGGAAGGTTGTAGACGAAAAGGGGGTTCCTTTAATTGGTGTTACAATTATTGAAGATGGAATTAATAATGGAGCTGCTACAGATTTTGATGGCAATTACGTATTAAATGTACAGTCCCCCGATGCAAACTTAGCTGTGTCATATATTGGTTTTGAAACTCAAATCATAGCTGTTAAAGGAGAATCTACAGTAAATATTATAATGATTGAAGACCTTGAATCTCTGGAGGAAGTTCAAGTAGTTGCATTTTCAAAACAGAAAAAAAATAGTGTGATCGGATCTATTTCGACAGTCAAAGCATCAGAACTTAAGATCCCGTCTTCAAATTTAACAACTGCCTTTGCAGGTAAAATTGCAGGGCTTATTTCATACCAGCGTTCTGGTGAACCTGGGGCAGACAATGCTGAGTTTTTTATTCGTGGTGTAACAACTTTTGGCTATAAGAATAACCCTTTAATATTACTTGACGGACTAGAAATCACAACTGAAGACCTAGCACGTTTAGAACCCGATAATGTTGCTACATTCTCTATTATGAAAGATGCAACAGCCACATCGTTGTATGGAGCACGTGGCGCAAATGGAGTGATTTTAGTTACAACCAAAGAAGGTAAAAAAGGTAAGGCACGTGTTTCATTCAGATATGAAAACAACTTCTCTGCGCCATCAAAGACTCCTAAATTTTTAGGAGCCGTTGACTATATGAGAATGTATAATCAAGCCCAAAGAATGCGAGATCAATCAGCATTACTGAAGTATTCCATACAACAGATCACTGGAACAGAACAAGGATTAAACCCTGAGCTATATCCTGACGTAGACTGGCACAATGAATTATTTAATGATTTTGCATTAAATAAAAAAGTTAACTTAAATATCTCAGGTGGTGGAGATGTCGCCCAGTACTATTTATCAGTGTCACATGCAAATGAAAATGGATTATTAAAAGTAGATCCCCTAAGTAACTTTAATAACAATATCGAAATTAAACGCTCCAACTTGAGGGCAAACATTAATGTCAATCTAAGTAAAACTACAGAAATAGCTGTTAAATATTATTCTTTGTTTGAACGATACAATGGCCCCATTGATAATGCAACTAGGATTTTTGAAATGGTAGCAGATGCCAATCCTGCTAACTTTCCAAAAACATTTACACCCGACCAAAATACGATGAACTTAAGTCATACACTATTTGGTAACAAAGGAAACGGTGGCTACCCAAATCCGTATGCAGATATGGTAAAAGGATATAAAGACCGATTCAAAAACACTACATTAGCTCAATTTGAGTTAAAACAAGACTTGTCATTTATAACAGAAGGATTGAATATTAGAGGAATGGGGTCGGTAAGAACCTATTCAATGAACCAAAATGATAGAAGCTTTACCCCTTTCTTTTATGGAATTGGACAACTAGAAACAGATTTGGGAACCTCAAACTATTTATATCAAATTCAAGAAGGAACCGAATTTTTAAACGACCCAAACATTGTAAACGAAAGCAATAGTAATTTTTATTACCAACTGGTTACTGAGTACAATCGTACCTTCAATGAAAAACATGAGGTTGGGGGGCTCTTAGTAGCAAACGCTTCAGAAGCTTTAAATACTATTGGAGGAGGTACAGCTTTTACTACATTGCCATCAAGAAATATGGGGGTCTCTGGAAGAGCATCCTATAATTACGACAGTCGATTTTTTGCGGAATTTAATTTTGGATACAATGGCTCAGAAAAATTTGCAAAGGAAAATAGATTTGGATTTTTTCCTTCTGCAGGATTTGGTTGGATAATTTCTAATGAAGATTTTTTTGAAACAAACTTACCATCCGTAAACTTATTTAAGCTGAGATATACATATGGTCTTGTAGGAAATGACGGTATTTCAGGCCCAGAAGATCGATTTTTTTACCTGTCAGAAGTCAACCTTAATAATGGGGGCACTGGGTATAACTGGGGAATCAACTATAATAACTACTATAACGGCTATAATATAAATCGTTATGATAATGAAAGTGTTACCTGGGAAGTTGCTGAGAAAGCAAATTACGGCCTTGAAATTGGCTTATTTAACAAGGTTACCATTCTAGCAGAATACTTTGAAGAGCACCGAAAGAATATTTACATGGAACGTCAATACATTCCGGAAACTATGGGGTTAACAACATCTATCAATAGTAATATTGGAGAAGTAAAGGCTAAAGGGATTGATATATCATTAGATTATAATCATGCCTTTTCGGGTGACTTTTACATCACTGCTAGAGGAAATTTCACATACAGTACAAATGAAATTTTAGTAAATGGTGAGCCTGAGTACCAGAACCAAAATTTAAGTAGAATTGGACAGCCTATCAACCAGCAATGGGGATATATAGCAGAGCGTTTATTTATTGATGAAGAAGATATTGCTAACTCCCCAGAACAGTTTAACGGATTTGGCTCTACAAACACCTACTTGCCTGGAGATATCAAGTATAAAGATGTTAATGAAGATGGAGTGATTAACCAGCTCGATCAGGCACCAATTGGCAAGCCCTATGTTCCAGAAATCGTATATGGATTTGGATTTTCAGCTGTATATAAATCCTTAGACTTTTCAATATTCATGCAAGGAGCCGCTAGAACATCTTTTTTAATAGAACCTGATAAAGTATCTCCATTTGTTAACGAACGTAATGCGCTAAATATTATTGCCAATAATTATTGGTCTGATAATAATCCCGACCCCAATGCATTTTGGCCTCGGTTATCAGTAAGCCCTGTTGAAAATAATGAAAAGCCTTCCACGTGGTGGCTTAGGGATGGAGATTTTTTACGTCTTAAAAGTATTGAAGTTGGGTATACATTTCCCGAAACCGAAACAGGCTTTTTCTCAAACTTAAATGCACGTATTTATTGTACTGGACTAAACCTTCTGAATTTTGCTAAATTTGATTTGTGGGATCCTGAAATGGCCGGGAATGGGCTCGGATATCCTCCTCAAAGAGTTCTTAACTTAGGTGTTCAATTAAAATTTTAAAACCAAACAAGATGATTTTAAAAAACAAAAAAATATATATACTCTTAATAGGACTTTTCATCCTTTCAAGCTGTGAAGACTATTTAGACATCGTTCCGGATGGGACCCAAGAGCTTAGCTTACTTTTTAACAGGAAAGAAACGGCCTATAATGCCCTGGCTAATTGTTATAGTTATTTGCCAAAAAATGACGGGGTATACTCCTCTTATGTTTTGGCAAGTGATGAACTGACTACTCCGGTTGACAAAGAAACAAACGCCATCAAAATGATGAAAGGTCAACTTAACAACTCTAGTAGTCTTAACGATGGTAAGCCAATAATGAGTTATTGGTCCGGGTATTCAGCTAACGGATCGTCTCAGGGTTCGTTATGGGAAGCTATTAGAAGTTGTAATACTTTAATAGAAAATATTGACCTGGTTGTGGATATGACTCAGCAAGAAAAAAATTCTTGGAAAGCAGAAGCAAAGTTTTTAAAGGCAAATTTTCACTTTATTTTACTAAACTATTACGGGCCAATCCCTATTATTGACACAAATTTACCGATTTCAGCTTCCGATGAGGCGGTTCGTGTTGAACGACAAACTGTTGACTATTGCATAAATTACATTGTATCAACAATTGACGAATCTATTGCAGATCTTCCAGAACGAGTATTAGGTAGTAATGACATTGGTCGAGTAGATCAGGTAATTGCAAAGTCAATTAAATCACGTGTCTTACTATACGCTGCTAGTCCGTTGTTTAATGGGAATAGTAGTTTCTACTCAGGCTTTATTAATGAACAAGGCGAGCATTTTTTTAATCAAACTGAGGACAACTCGAAGTGGGAGTTAGCTGCACAAGCTGCTGATGACGCAATTCAGGCTGCTATCGGACAAGGGGTTTCTATGTACTATTACAACGGAGATGTTCCCTTATATGATGAACAAAACTGGCAATATGAGTTTATTCGGGATCAATACGATAATCGCTTTGCAATCACAGATCCTTGGAATTCTGAATTAATTTGGGGAAGCTCAAACCCAGTAACTGGTGGTAACTGGTGGCAACTTCAAGCTTCATCGCTTATGAAAGATCCCAGTTCAAGTTCAGTCGAAGCTGCGTGGCAATGGGTCGCCCCAACTTTAAGGATGGCCGAACTGTACTATACTAAAAATGGTTTACCGATTAGCGAAGACCTAAGTTTTGATTATTCTGATAGATATTCAGTTCAAAATATTGCATTCAACCAACGCTTTTATGCACAATATGGAAATAGAACAGCTAAATTAAATCTGAATAGGGAACCTCGTTTTTACTCCTCTTTAGGATTCGACAGAGGGATTATGCGCTCTTGGGGTGGCTTATGGCAATTAAAAATGCGATATGATGAAGACCATGGAAGATTTGGGTTTACAAGTGATTATTTAACATCTGGTTACTCTTTAAAAAAACTTATTCATCCAGACTCGGAAGGAGATGCCTACAACAAAATTGTTCCGTATCCATGGCCTATTATCAGGCTTTCGGAGCTATACTTAAATTATGCCGAAGCCTTGAATGAAGCAAATGGACCAAGTCAGCAGGTATACGATGCATTAAACAACATTAGAGATCGAGCTGGAATTCCAACAGTTGAACAAGCCTGGAGTGATGTTTCAGTAGCTGCTAATCCAGGAAAACATACTAATGTTGTGGGGCTAAGAGAGATTATTAAACAAGAACGCTTGATTGAATTGGCCTTTGAAGGGCATCGATATAATGACTTGAGACGTTGGAAAATTGCAGAAGAATACCTTAGCTCTTCTATTAGAGGATGGTCAGTTGACGAGTCCTCAGAAGCTAATTTTTATAACTTGAGAGATATAGGGATACGTTCATTTTCTTCTCCTCGTGATTATTTACACCCCATTAGTTTTGATGAACTATCTATTAACCCAAGCCTTGTGCAGAACCCTGGCTGGTAACTATTTAAAATTATTAAAATGAAAAAGACTTTTATTTTATTTTCAACATTAATATTATGTGTTGTAACATTATCTCTTTCCTGTTCACAAACAGATGATGGAGATACAACGCCACCGGGAGAACTCAATGTAATCTCAACTACTCCTACCAATGGTGGAGGAATTATTTCATATGAACTTCCAACAGACTTAGATATTCTTTATGTAACTGCTGAGTATACTAACTCAAATGGAGAAAATATAAGTCGTGTTTCTAGTAAATATAACACTGATATTGAGGTTTCAGGGCTCAATCAAACAACTCCAATTACAATACAACTTTATGTTGTGGATGAAAGCTACAATAGGTCAACACCTGTTGAGGTTGAATTCACACCTCTTCCGTCATTTATTTATTTAGTTCAAGAAAGCATAGAAATTGTACCAGATTTGGGAGGTGTGAAAATATCATGGGATAACATTGAATCAAAAACTGTTTTTGTGTTCTTACACATTATGAATGCAGGTGAAGAAGAGGTAAGGATTTTATCTTCAAACAATGAAGAAGAAACGCGTTTTGTTCGTGGTCTTGAGTCTGCAGAAATGAATTTTGCTACTAGAATTGAGGATTTTGAAGGAAATACAACAACACTCGAAGACAAGGGGAATTTCACCCCTTTATTTGAACAAGAAATAGATAAGTCAACTTGGAGTTTAGTAGGTAATTTATCTGTAGACGGTAATGCTTGGGAAGGTGAAACAGCAAATTTCTGGGATAATGTCGTTGATACTGCTGCCAGTGGAAATGATGACAGCTACTTTATAATATGGAGGGATCAAAATGGCGGAAGCCTTAACTGGCCACTTGATATTGTGGTTGACATGAACAAAAATATTAAAATCCACCGCTTTACAGTTTGGCAACGCGCATACTGGTATAATGGCCCGGCTGATCTCCCTTATTATTACCAAGAAGAAAATATAAAACAATTTGATCTATACTCTAGTAATGATGCACAAGAATGGACTTTTTTAGGGAGTTATGACATAGGAGATCCAAGAGACGGTGAAGGGAATATACCCAACACTAGTTTAGAGGCGGCGGCATCAGGACATGACTTTGAGTTGGAAGGAGTTTCAGAAGCCTTCAGATATTTAAAAATATCGATCACTGCCAATTATGGAAGTGAAACATATGTTCATGGATCGGAAATCACTCTTTTTGGACTAGATAACCTGTAATAATGAAGATAAAAAAACTAATATTAATCTGCTTAATAGCCAGCTACTTAAGCTCGATCTATGCCCAAAACATCAGAGCTCTAGGAACTACTATTGTCGATGAAAACCAAGATGAAGTTCTACTACGCGGAGTAGGATTAGGTGGGTGGATGCTTCAAGAGGGCTACATGATGAATTCCAATGGAGGTGCGGATACCCAGCATGAGTTTAAAGAAAAGCTCAATTTGTTAGTGGGAGCTGATAATACTAATCAGTTTTATCAAAACTGGCTGGATAATTTTGTCACAGAAGCAGATATTAATGCCATTGCAGATTGGGGGTTTAACTCTGTCAGAGTAGCACTTCATTATAATCTGTTGACCCTACCTATTGAAGAAGAACCTGTTGAAGGTGAAAACACATGGCTAGAAGCAGGTTTTGAAAGAATCGATGAATTAATGAATTGGTGTACCGCCAATAATATATATTTAATTTTAGATCTTCACGCCGCGCCAGGTGGACAAGGATCTGATTCTGCTATATCTGACTATGATCCTGACAAACCTTCTTTGTGGGAAAGCGAGTTAAATAGAGATAAAACAGTAGCCCTTTGGGGACAACTAGCGGACCGCTACAAAGATGAACCTTGGATGGGCGGTTATGGGTTATTGAATGAAGTTAATTGGTGGCCTCTAGATGGGTCTGTTTTGAGGGCCTTCTATATAGAAACCACTCAAGCGATAAGAGCAGTAGATCAAGATCATATCATATTTATTGGGGGTAATTCTTGGTCAAATGACTTTAGTGGATTGACACCACCGTGGGATTCTAATCTTGTTTATGAGTTTCACAAGTACTGGAGCTATAATGATACTGAGTCTATTCAATGGGTATTAGATATGCAAAACCAACACAATATTCCTCTTTGGTGTGGTGAAACAGGTGAAAATTCAAATGTGTGGTATAAAGACGCTATGAGCCTGTATGAAACAAATAATATTGGATGGTCCTGTTGGCCTTATAAGCGAATTGCTACTACGGTAGCTCCTTATTCAGTACCGTCAAACCCAAATTATGAGTCTATTATTAATTTTTGGAAAGGAGAGGGTCCTGAGCCTACTGTTGCAAGCGCTATGGCAGGACTTAACCAATTAACCGATGATATATTGTTAGAGAATAATACTTACTATAAGGATGTCGTAGATGCTTACATAAGACAGCCTCAGGATAATACGTCTATTCCATATACAGAACATACAATTCCAGGATTAGTTTACTTATCAGACTATGACCTAGGAACAAATGGAATTGCATACTACGACCAAGATATCGCAAATTACTCACTCTCAACCGACCAATATGAAGCATGGAATAGAGGGTGGACTTACAGAAATGATGGAGTAGACATTCAAGAAAATTCTGATACAAATAACAGTAACGGACTTCACCTATCGTTTATCGAAAAAGATGAATGGGTAAATTATACTGTAGATGTGCAAGAGTCAGGCTTTTATAACATTGACTTAAGATATGCAACAACTCAGTCAGGTGGACAAATTAAATATTTGATAGACGGAAATGATGTTTCTGAACAAATAACACTTTCAAACACTGGAGGATGGAACAATTTTACAAATCATAGCACTAACAATATTTACATTGAAGAAGGGGTTCAAACTTTTCAGATTTTCGTAATTGGCACAATTAGCTTTAATATGAGTAGTCTTAATTTTTCGATATCTAATGACCCAATTCCTGCAATGCAAGCTATGAGCGCAGTTACTGTAGCTGATGAACGCTCCGTAAACCTTGCTTTAAATCATCCTTTAACTGCTCAAACAGTTGATGTCTCTAGTTTCGAATTCTTAGTAAATGAAAATGCTTACAATATCGATTCCATTGAAATAGACCCAACAAATAGCCTAGTTTTAGTAATTACCTTAAGTGATTTCTTGCACTACCAAGACAACCTTAAGATAAATCATACGGGCGGAGTAATAAGTTCAGACTACAATTCTGTCTTAGGAGCTTTAATTGACTTTCCTGTTCAAAACAATCTAGAGGAACGCTTCTATATTCCAGGTCTAATTCAAGCAGAGAGCTTCACAAATCAGTCTGGCCTTGTTACCGAAAATACAACTGATACTGGAGGAGGTTTGAATATTGGTTATACCGATGTAAACGACTATGCTGAATATCCTGTGTTTATTAGTCAATCTGGAATCTACGACTTAAACCTACGAGTTGCAGCTCAGTGGCAATCTGGGCAAATTGAAATTTCATTAATTGAAAATGGAACGAGTGAAATTTTAGGTTTATTTAATTTACCTGTAACTGGAGGCTGGCAATCTTGGGTTACTAACAGCAATGAGATTGATTTAATAGCCGGTGTTTATACCCTAAAGATAAGGGTGGCTCAGCCAGGGTTTAACTTCAACTGGATGGAGTTTTTATACTCAGACAGTAACCTTAGTACTAATACTTTAGAGGTCACAAAACCCTATATTTCATTATATCCAAATCCTGTTAATTCAACATTAACTATAAAAACAACGCAGAATAATATAATCGATAATATAACTCTATTTGATATTTCTGGACGAGTCATTTTAGTGAAAAAAGGGACTAACTCAGTTTCAGAAAAAATCAATTTATCTAGCCTTTCAAACGGATCTTACTTTATAAAAATAAGTACAGATTCAGGTGAGGTTACCAAAAAAATAATAAAATACTAACTAATTTATAATATTTGAAATGAATTTTAGAGCCCTACTCCTCTTCGCTATATTGTGTGCCAGCTGTTCCAAAAGCAATATCAATAACTCTTCTAAATATACAACTGAGGATAAAGTTGCAATTGTGTATACTACCACTTCAAATACAACAGATAGATTACAAATTACAGACACTAAAAAGTTTAAAAAACTAAATCAACCCTTTGAATATGAAGTTTCTGTTTTTGTAAATCCATCTAAAAAATTTCAATCTTTTATAGGAATTGGTGGGGCTATCACAGATGCTTCAGCTGAGGTGTTTGCAAAACTCCCTACAGAAAAGCAGAATGAAATTCTCAAAGCCTATTATGATCCAAGTGAAGGAATTGGTTATTCATTATTAAGAACTCCTATTCATAGTGCAGATTTTAGTAGTGAAACATTTACTTATGTTTCAAACGAAGATAAAGCATTGAATAGTTTTTCTATTGAACACGATAGACTGTTCCGAATTCCACTTATTAAAAGAGCTTTAGAAGCAGCCGGTGGGAGCTTATTAACTTATGCAAGTCCGTGGAGCCCACCAGCATTTATGAAAGACAGTAAAAATATGCTTAGAGGAGGAAAATTACTTCCAGAATATTATGAATCTTGGGCGCTTTATTACACAAAGTTCATAAAAGCCTATGAAGCTGAGGGAATGCCAATATGGGGGATTACTATTCAGAACGAGCCTATGGCTGTTCAGCGCTGGGAGTCTTGTATATATACTGCAGAGGAGGAAAGAGATTTCTTAAAAAATCACCTAGGCCCAACTATGGAGCGAGAAGGATTAGGAGACAAAAAGATTGTAGTTTGGGATCATAACAGAGACTTAATTAGCAACCGAGCAAACACCATCTTTGATGATCCTGAAGCATCTAAATATGCATGGGGAATTGGATTTCATTGGTATGAACGTTGGGCTGGTGGCAAATCAATGTTTGATAACTTAAAAAATGTAACAGAATCTTATCCAGATAAAAAGCTATTATTTACAGAAGGATGTATAGAGGCTTTTGATGCTGAGAAGTACCAGTTTTGGCCTAACGCGGAACGATATGGATCTTCTATGATTAACGATTTTAATAGCGGAACTGTTGGTTGGACTGATTGGAATATTTTATTAGACCAAAATGGAGGTCCTAATCATGTGGGTAATTACTGTTTTGCTCCTATTCACGCGGATATTAATACTAAAGAAGTTGTAATGACTCCATCTTACTATTATATTGGCCATTTTTCAAAATTTATTAAGCCAGGAGCAAAACGAATTAGTACTGTTTCCAGTAGAAGCCATCTATTAAGTACATCTTTTATGAACGAGGATGGAAGTATTGCAACAGTAGTGATGAACGAAACAGACCAAGATATTAACTACAAGATGTATATTGGAATGAAGGGGCTTGAACAGTTTATTCCTGCACATTCAATTCAAACAATAGTTTACTAATTACATAGTTTTAATAACTAATTTTAAACCAATACTTATTAATTGATTAAAACAGAAGTATGAAAAAATCATTCTCCTCTCTATTTTTATTTATTGTTTGTATATCTTTTAGCTATGCTCAAGGATACATTAGCGAAACTATAGAGTATGATGGCTTAACAAGAGAATATAGTATTTATGTTCCAGCAAGTTATGACGGAACTACCAGTTTTCCTTTATTGTTCAACTTCCATGGAGGTGGTGGCGTTATTGCTTCTCAAATTGCTATTGCAGATATGAGTCCCATCGCTGATACAGCAAACTTTATTGTTGTTTATCCCCAGGCACGCCAGGACCCAAGTGATGGAAACTCTTTCAACTGGATTCCTAAAGTCCCAGGCACTTTTGATGATGTGCCCTTTATTAGTTCATTGATAGATACGATTGCCAGTAGTTACCAAATAAATCAGGACAGAATATATGCTTGTGGATATTCATTAGGAGGTGATATGTGCTTTGAGCTTGCTTGTAAACTAAGTAGCAGAATTGCAGCTATTGCTCCAGTAGCAAGAACCATGCAAGCCAATCCAGATAGTTTTTGTTCTCCGGTACATCCCACTGGAGTTCTCACAATACTTGGCACGGATGACAATACTTCTCCATACAATGGATTAACATATCTTGGCACAGAGTATTATCTTTCTGCAGAAGAAACACATAATTATTGGGCAAGCCATAACAACTGTGATATAAATCCAACTATGAGCACAGTAAGCCCAAGTGTTGAGCGATATACCTGGTCCACCACATCTGGTTGTTCCTATGTTGAGGAATTAAAGATAATAGGAGGGGGACATGATTGGCCTGGAAGTTTTGGGAATATGACAATTGATTCAAATACAGAAATTTGGCAATTTGTTTCAAAATATGATATAAATGGACTGATAGGATGTTCGACGGCTTCAATAAATGAATATAGAAAAGATAATTTCAGAGTTTATCCAAACCCTGTGAATACTGAACTCACCATAGAAATGGAGCTGTCAGAGGAAAAAAAATACAGAATTTACTCAACGATTGGAGGACTAGTTTTAAGCGGAAAACTAAATTCTAATATTAACACAATAGACCTTTCATCATTACCACCCAACGTTTATATTTTGAATATTAATAACCATTCCGTAAAGCTTGTAAAAACCGAATAACTAATGGATATGCAGTGTGTCATGTTACCTTGAGCCATTCTTAGCCGCCGTAATTAAAATCCTGAGTTTTTTTTAGTTTTAGAATGAATCCATTTTAAAAAATTTTTTTCAGCAAATGCATTGTTCCAGCTATCATGTCCAACATTTTCATACAATGTTAGTCTTGGACTGCCTCCTGAATTTATAATTGCCTTAGCCATCTTAAAAGAATATTCTGGTTTAACAGTTTTATCGTCAGATCCGTGAAATATCCAAAGGTGAACTTTGGTAGCGTATAATTTAGATAATTCAGCGTTACCATTACCACAAATCGGGGTGGCTGCAGCAAACATGTCAGGCCTTCTGTGGAGCATCTCGAACGTTCCCATTCCTCCCATTGATAATCCACTTATATATATTCTTTGTTTGTTGACCTGCTTTTTTTCGATAAATTGATCCATAAATTTTATAACAAGTTCTAGAGTTTTGTTAGGCTGATTAATTTCATTATTGTTTGGAAAATAGTCATTGTTATTATCCCACGAATCAGTAGTTAAACTTGGCCATCTATCATTAATAGGGCATTGAGGAAAAATTACCCACGAGTTGTATTTTAGTCTATTATCTTTTTTTAAAAATAGTTTACCTCCGTGAATTAATTGAGATTTATTATCGTCTCCTCTTTCTCCAGCTCCGTGCAAAAATAAATGAACAGGGTATTGCTTGGCAGGATCGTAATTTAATGGTTTTAGAATTCTATAATTAAGAGTGTCATTTTTTAAAACGAAAAATTTGTTCTCAAATAAATTTAAATCTTGAGAGTTTGAGCAATTAAAAATAAAAAGTGAAAGAAAAATAAAGATGAACCTCATACAATTGATTGATTATAGTTAAATTTTGGATAAACTCTTCCTTTCAGACTAGTCTTAATGTACTTCAAATATAAAATAAACTAAAAAATCCGCAACACTTTATTAGCAAAGTAATTACGGATTCTTATTGTACTGAAGACGGGACTTGAACCCGTACGTCCTAATGGACATTGGATTTTAAGTCCAACGTGTCTACCAATTCCACCACTTCAGCATCTTGGTATGTTTTAAAAAAGTATCAGAGCGAAAGACGAGATTTGAACTCGCGACCCCCACCTTGGCAAGGTGATGCTCTACCCCTGAGCTACTTTCGCAAATTATTAATGAGCGTTATTTATGCTAGCATAAAGAGGTGCAAATTTAACACAATTCTAATAATAGCAAAGTTTTTTTAGCATTTTATGCTCATTTCTTTTTTGTTAACATACGCTTTATTTCATTCAATTTCATCAAAGCTTCAACAGGTGTCAAAGTGTCTATATCAATCGCTTCAATATCAGATTTTAAGGCTTCTAAAATGGGATCATCTAAATTAAAAAAACTTAGCTGCATTTCGCGATCTAAATCTTTAACTTTTGCTGTGAGCTCATCACTGGAGTGAGATTTCTCAAGTTGCTTTAGTATTTTTCTAGCACGTTGTAATACCTGCGGAGGCATTCCTGCCATTTTAGCCACATGAATTCCAAAACTGTGGTGACTACCGCCTTTAACCAGGGTCCGCATAAACAAAACAGTATCTTTCATCTCCTTCACAGATACATTATAATTTTTTATCCTTTCAAAAGTTTCTGTCATTTCATTTAATTCATGATAATGGGTTGCAAATAAGGTTTTTGCATGAGATGGATGTTCGTGCAAATATTCGCTAATCGCCCATGCAATTGAGATCCCGTCATAAGTACTGGTGCCTCTTCCTATTTCGTCTAATAAAATTAAACTTCGCTCGGATACATTATTTAATATAGAAGCAGTTTCATTCATTTCAACCATGTACGTTGATTCACCCATAGAAATATTGTCGCTTGCACCCACCCTAGTAAAAAGTTTATCAACTAATCCAATTCGAGCATGAGTAGCTGGGACAAAACTTCCAATTTGGGCCATTAATACGATTAACGCTGTTTGACGTAGTATAGCAGACTTTCCAGACATATTTGGACCCGTAATCATTATAATTTGCTGTGTATCTCGGTCTAAAAATAGATCATTAGCAACATAGGTTTCTCCAAGTGGTAATTGCTTTTCAATTACTGGGTGTCGTCCTTGTTTGATCTCTAAATCAAATGAGTTATCTATCTCAGGGTAGGTGTAGTTATTTTGTTTTGCCAAAAATGAAAAAGCAGCTAGACAGTCTAACTGGGCAATGAGCTGCGCGTTTAATTGAACTTGCATAATATATGAGTGCATCCAAGATACAAGCTCAGTAAAAATTTTTTGTTCTATTACAAGAATTCGATCTTCAGCCCCTAATATTTTAGCCTCATACTCCTTTAGTTCTTCCGTAATGTATCGTTCGGCATTTACTAGGGTTTGTTTACGAATCCAGTTTTCTGGGACCTTATCCTTCTGAGAATTTCTAACTTCAATATAATATCCAAAAACATTATTAGAAGCTATTTTTAAAGAGGTAATCCCAGTGGCTGCACTTTCGCGAGCCAGCATTTTATCCAAATAATCTTTCCCAGAGTGAGCAATATCCCTTAGGCTTTCTAGTTCATCAGAAGCAGAGGACAGAATGCTATTACCTTTTAAAATATTTACTGGAGCCTCCTCTCTTAGGGTAGTCTTGATCTTTTCTCTAAGGACTTCACAACTTTCAAACTTATCACCAATACGTCTTAAGTCAGAATTTTCGCACTGAGTTGACAAAGATTTTATAGGCACAATTGCTTCTAAAGAATTTTTTAACTGAATAACCTCTCGAGGATTGACTTTAGCGGTTGCAACCTTAGAAATTAAACGTTCTAGGTCTCCTACTTGTTTTATGTAGTTTTGGATTTTAAGGTGAGTGTCATCATGATTTAAAAAGTACTGCACAACCTCGTGGCGGGATTTAATTTTATCAATTGTTTTTAATGGTAGTGCTAGCCATCGTTTTAAAAGACGTCCTCCCATAGGAGATATCGTATGATCAATCACATCAATCAATGTTACAGCATTAGCATTGTAAGAATTGTAAAGTTCTAAATTGCGAATAGTAAACTTATCCATCCATACATAATCATCCTCTAAAATACGTTCAATTGCTGTGATGTGCTGAAGCTTATGGTGCTGTGTTTCGGCCAAGTAATGCATCACAGCTCCGGAAGCTATTATTCCTTGTGATAAAGTATCAACTCCAAAACCTTTTAATGTTTTACTTTGAAAGTGTTTACAAAGAGACTCATTAGCATAATCCTGCTGAAAAACCCAATCTTCTAAATAAAAAGTATGAAAGTTTGTTCCAAAAGTGTCATTAAAAGTTGTGCGTTTCTGTTTTTCAATTAAAACTTCACTTGGATGGAAGTTTTGAAGTAGTTTGCCTATATATTCAGTAGAACCTTGAGCCGTCAAAAACTCCCCAGTCGAGACATCTAAAAAGGCAACACCTACTGTTTTTTCAAAATATACTGCCGCTAAAAAATTATTAGTTTTAGAGCTTAAAACCTCATCATTTAGAGCGACCCCAGGCGTTACTAGCTCCGTAACCCCTCGTTTAACAATTGTTTTAGTTTGTTTTGGATCTTCTAACTGGTCGCAAATAGCAACTCTCTCTCCCGCTTTGACTAATTTTGGTAAATATGTGTTTAATGAGTGATGTGGAAACCCTGCTAGTTCAGTTTCACTTTCACTTCCGGCACCTCGTTTAGTCAAAATAATATCTAATATCCTAGAAGCCTTAACCGCGTCACTTCCAAAAGTTTCATAAAAGTCGCCAACGCGAAATAACAACAAAGCATCAGGGTACTTGACCTTGATTGCGTTATATTGCTTCATTAAAGGAGTGACTTTCTTAGCGTTCTTACCCAATTGTTTTTTGATTTTTATATCTTACTTTTGTATCAATGTAATAATGCTAAAGTAATTAAATTTAGCCTTTTTATGAAGCCTTAAGAATTAAGAATTAAAAGTAGGATGCGAAAGTTAGAAAATAGCGAATTAGATCGATTAACAGTAGATGGGTTTAAGTCCGCTAATAAATCACCTATCATTGTGGTCCTTGATAATATCCGAAGTCTAAATAACATTGGAAGCATATTTAGGACTAGTGACGCTTTTAGAATTCAAAAAATATACCTCTGTGGTATTTCGGCAATACCGCCCCACAAAGACATTCAAAAGACAGCCTTGGGAAGTACTGAGTCTGTTGACTGGGAATACGCTGAAAACACATTAGCACTAGTCAAAAAACTACAATCAAATGACATCCAAGTTCTGTCAATTGAGCAAGCCGAAAAGGCTACTATGCTTAATGAATTTAAGCCTAAAAAAAAACAAACCTATGCCCTTGTTTTTGGTAATGAGGTTAAAGGGGTTTCACAAGAAGTTGTAAGTCAAAGCGATCAAGTTATTGAAATACCTCAGTTCGGAACCAAACATTCTTTGAATATTTCAGTGAGTTGTGGAATAGTCCTTTGGGACGTATTTAGTAAACTACGCTAAGAACAAATCTGCTCTAAAATCCAGAGATAATCGATACGGTTTTTTACAAAATCTCTGTTAGAAATGTCAATGATTTTAACCTTAAATTCCGGATGGTTCTTTATAAACTCTAAATAACCTGTATTTATTTTTTCCAGATAACTAGACTCAATCGTTTGTTCGTATTCACGACCTCTAAGTCTTATGTTTTCTTTTAAGCGTTCGGTGTTTTGGTAAAGATAGATATACATGTCAGGCCTTGCAATGTCCTTGTAAACTTGATAAAAAAGTTTTCTATAAAGCATAAACTCATCTTCACCTAAAGTGATTTTTGAAAAAATAAGTGACTTAAAAACGTCGTAGTCACTCACAATAAAATCACTGAATAAATCTAATTGTGACAAATCATCAGAAATCTGTTGATAACGGTCGGCCAAAAATGACATCTCAAGAGTAAAAGCATAGCGCGTTGTATCTTCATAAAATTTTGGTAAAAAAGGATTATCAGCAAAACGCTCAAGAATTTGTTTTGCATTAAAGTCGTTAGATATCATATGAGTTAAGCTTGTTTTTCCCGCACCTATATTCCCTTCAATAGCTATGAAATTATAGTTTGAGAAATCAAAGTTCTGAATTGGGTTTTTTAAACGAATATCTAAAGGCAATAATGTACTGTTATCTTTGCATGTCTCTAAGAGAGTTTCTATTGTATTATTTAAAATTGGATGTAAAAAGTGGGGTGCAATATTTGTTAAGGGTTTAAGAACAAAAAGACGCTCATGAGCTCTAGGGTGGGGTAATTCTAAATACTCAGATTTTGAAATTAAAGAACCGTAAAACAAAAGATCTAGGTCTATTGTTCTAGAGTGGTAGTAACCATCTTTGTGGCGCACACGTCCTAGCTTAGTTTCAATGGTTAACAATTTTTCTAACAACTGAGCTGCGTCTAATTGTGTCGATACTTTCAAGCAACCGTTGATAAAGTCATCCCCTTCAAATCCAAGAGCTGGAGTTTGATACAGTGACGAAATTTTGATTATACTTCCCACCTGAATGTGAATAGCATCAATAGCTGATTGAAGGTGATTTAGCTTATCTCCTACGTTACTACCAATTCCTATTAAAACAGTTTGAACTTCCTTCATAATGAATTAGCAAAATAAGTAAAAGAATAATTAATATTATATCTTTGTTGGAGAATTTATCTAAAATTTTTATGACACTCAGAGACAAGGTTTTAGCTCAACGAATATATTTACTTCTTGGTGTTTTATTTATTACCTCACTAGTAGTTTCAAATCTAATTTTTAAAAAATTCTTTTACTTCTATCCAATTGAAACACCCGTCTTGGGGGTGAAACTATTCGAAATATCTGTAGGAATTCTTCCCTATCCCATCACTTTTTTAATTACAGATTTGATTAGTGAAATTTATGGAAAACAAAAAGCAAATCAGGTAGTAGTAGGCGGAGTAATCGCGTCTTTATTTTCAATGGGAATCATTTACATAGCTGCTAGTGTCCCAGCAACTGAATGGTCGCCAGTTTCTGATGAAGTGTTTAAATCCGTTTTTGGCAGTACAGGAGTGGCTGTTTTAGCGAGCATGCTAGCTTATTTGTTTGCACAGTTTATAGATATTCAAATTTACCATTACTGGAAAAATCTTACAAAAGGAAAACATCTTTGGCTAAGAAATAATTGCTCTACCTTTTTATCTCAAATTGTCGATACATCAACAGTACTAATTCTTCTTTGTTTGTTCAATGAAATATCATGGGATTTATTTGCAGGCTTGCTTGTTGCTGGAGTAAGTTTCAAAATTCTAATTGCTGCAGTTGACACTCCATTTCTATACTTGGGTGTATTTCTATTTAAAAAAAGATTTGTGTTAGGGATAAACGAAGTGATTCAACTTGACTAGGCTATATCCAATCCAATAACTAATCCTTCATTACTTCTGACGTTAAAAACAGTATTGTCTTCAAATATTAGATACTGACCCTTGATACCTTTAAGAACTCCGGAGTAAACTGGTATTTTTTTTAGGTTTAAGCTTTGGGGTTTGTTTGGGTATTGGTAAACTGGAAATTCAATCTCAAGTGGTTTTTGATTGGGTAAAAAAAAGGGTTTAGTTTCTTCAGGAATGTATTTAGATAAGCGGTGTCTCCAGTCTTCCAAGCTATCATCATCGTTGATGCCTTTTAGCATTTCTCTCCAATTAGTTTTATCGCTAATATATTTTTTAAGAGCAACTTCAGTAATCCCTGCTAAATATCGGTTGGGGACTTCCACTATTTCCAATGCCTGTTGAGCTCCCTGGTCAATCCAACGTGTAGGCACTTGTGTTTTTCGGGTTACTCCAACCTTTACATTACTAGAGTTTGCGAGGTATACTATATGAGGTTGTAACTGAACACGCTTCTCAAATTCCAAGTCACGATCTTCTTTATTGAGATGGGCCTTGCTTAGTTCTGGTCGCATAATCCAGTCGGCTGCTTGAGGTAATTCGAAAAAGCACATCTTGCAAAAACCTTGTCTAAAAATAGGTGAATCAGTACTACAATTCAAACATTCATATCCTTGGAAAGACAAAGTTAGATTCTTATTTAATAGCTGATTCATGTTCAAAATATCGTTATTAAGTACTAAAAAATATTGAACAGGTTGAGAAAATTCTGTTTCCATTTTAGTTAAAACACCTTGGTAGAGCATTAGAAGATTTTTATTACATTTATCAATGTAAATATATACATTTATATGGCAATTCCATTAGTGAATTCTGTGGCATCATGGTTTTTAAAGAAGCGGTTTCACCAAATTGATCTGTTTCTCAAATACCCACATGAAGTTCAAAATGAGCTACTAATGAGTCTAATATCCACCTCTAAAGATACCGAAATTGGGAAAAAATTTGACTTTAACTCCATTCGTAACTACCGTGATTTTACTCAACGTGTTCCTGTTTCAAGTTACGAAGACTATCAGAATTTAATTGAACGATCTAGAAAAGGAGAAAAAAATATATTTTGGCCAAAGCCTATAAATTGGTTTGCAAAATCGAGTGGAACTACCAGTGCGAAAAGCAAATTTATTCCAGTAAGTGCTGATTCATTAGAAGATTGTCATTATGCGGCTGGAAAAGATTTACTATGTATGTATTTGAACAATAACGAGAACTCAACTCTATTTAATGGAAAAAACTTACGACTTGGAGGAAGTAAGGAACTCTACGAGGAAAACGGTACTACTTTTGGCGATTTGTCAGCTATATTGATTGACAATATGCCTTTGTGGGCTGAGTTTAGCAGTACTCCTGGGAATAAAGTTTCTTTAATGAGCGACTGGGAATACAAAATGCAAGCTATTGTAAATGAAACTATAAATGAAAATGTGACGAGTCTAGCCGGAGTTCCCTCGTGGATGTTGGTATTGCTTAATAATGTACTGGAAAGTACTGGAAATAAAAATATTCTTGATGTTTGGCCTAACCTGGAAGTCTATTTTCATGGTGGAGTTAGTTTTCTTCCATATGTAGATCAATATAAATCTATAATTCCTTCAAAATCCTTTAAATATTATGAAATATATAATGCTTCTGAAGGTTTTTTTGCAATTCAAGATAGAAATCAATCAGATGAGCTTTTACTAATGTTGGACTATGGAATCTTTTATGAATTCATACCAATGCAAACTCATGGAACGCCGACAGAGGTATTAATCCCTTTGTCTCAAGTTGAAAAAGGTATAAATTATGCTATAGTGATAACAACTAATGCAGGTCTGTGGCGCTATAAAATTGGGGATACTATATTGTTTACATCAACAAAGCCTTATCGAATAAAAGTTACGGGTAGAACCAAACATTTTATTAATGTATTTGGAGAAGAACTAATTATTGAAAATACCGACAAAGCATTGAAAATTGTAGCAAAAAAAACCAAAAGTGAAATTTTAGACTATACAGTTGCGCCAATATTTATGGAGGGAAAAACTAAAGGAGCGCACGAATGGATTATTGAATTTAAAACTCCTCCAAAGGATCTTGGATATTTTAATGAACTTTTAGATAATTCTTTGAAGTCAATAAATTCTGACTATGAATCAAAACGCTACAAAAATATCACTCTTAACAAGCCTGTAATACATTCTGCAAAACAGGGGTTATTTTATAAATGGATGAAGCGTAACGACAAGCTTGGTGGCCAACACAAAATACCTAGGCTATCTAACTCACGTGATTTCCTAGAAGAACTTTTAAAGATTGATTAAGAAACAGCTTTAAGGCGTTTGATCTCGGTTCTAGTAAGATGCTTTTTCGCATAGGCTTTATCAACGACTAACTTCTTGTCATTTTTACTTGGCATCAAAAACATAGCATCAGTCAAAATCTCTTCACACAAAGATCTTAATCCTCTAGCGCCTAGCTTATAATCAACAGCTTTTTTGACAATAAAGTCTAATGCGTCTTCTTTAAACGAAAGAGCAATTTGGTCCATTTCGAAAAGTTTTTTATACTGCTTTATAATTGCATTTTTGGGTTCCGTAAGAATGGCTCTTAACGCTGCTTCATTTAATGGATTCATGTAGGTCAAAACAGGTAATCTTCCCAAAATTTCAGGAATCAAACCAAAATCTTTTAAATCTTTTGGGGTAATATATTGCAATAAATTCTCCTTGTCTACCTGCTCCTCTTCTTTGGAAGCTTTATATCCGATGGCAGACATATTGAGTCTCTTGGATATATGTCGATTAATACCATCAAAAGCCCCTCCAGCAATAAATAATATATTTTCGGTGTTAACTTCAATAAATTTTTGATCAGGATGTTTCCGACCCCCTTTCGGTGGCACATTAACTATTGTCCCTTCAAGCAATTTTAGAAGTGCCTGTTGAACACCTTCCCCTGAAACATCTCTTGTGATAGAAGGATTGTCACTTTTTCGTGCAATTTTATCAATTTCATCAATAAATACAATTCCTCGTTCTGCTTTTTCTTGATCGTAATCAGCCGACTGAAGTAGACGAGTTAACATGCTTTCAACATCTTCTCCTACATAACCAGCTTCGGTTAATACCGTAGCGTCAACTATAGCTAGTGGTACGTTTAACATTTTTGCAATGGTTTTGGCTATTAGGGTTTTTCCAGTTCCTGTTTGCCCAACCATAATGATATTACTTTTCTGAATTTCAATATCATCGTCTGTAGTAGTTTGCAACAACCTTTTGTAGTGATTATAAACTGCTACAGACATCACCTTTTTGGTTTGTTCTTGACCAATAATATACTCATCCAAAAAATCTTTGATTTCTTGAGGTTTTTTAAGCATAATATCAGAAGTTAATTTATCCTCTTGGTTCTGATTAGATTCTTCTACAACGATACCATTTGCCTGCTCAATACAGCGATCGCAAATATGAGCATCTATCCCTGCTATTAGCAAGTTAGTATCTGCTTTTTTCTTGCCACAAAATGAACATTGTAATTCTTCTTTTTCCATAACTGATTTATAGGAATTTAGCTTCTAGATAATATCTCATCAATCATACCGTATTCCAATGCCTTATCAGATTTCATCCAGTAGTCGCGATCACTATCTTTATATACTTTTTCATAATCTTGACCTGAGTGTTTACTTATAATTTTGTATAATTCTTCTTTAAGAATCAAAATTTCACGAGCAGTAATTTCAATATCACTAGCTTGACCTTGTGCACCCCCCAAAGGTTGGTGAATCATAACTCTAGAATGCGTTAATCCACTGCGCTTTCCTTTAGCCCCAGCACACAATAGTACAGCCCCCATGGAGGCAGCCATACCTGTGCAAATAGTAGCAACATCAGGCTTGATTAGTTGCATTGTATCATAAATCCCTAAGCCTGCATAAACACTTCCTCCGGGGGAATTAATATATATTTGTATGTCTTTGTTTGCATCAGTACTTTCTAGAAATAATAATTGAGCCTGAATAATGTTAGCCACTTGGTCATTGATAGCTGTACCCATAAATATAATTCGATCCATCATTAACCTTGAAAAGACGTCAAAGACAGCAACATTCATTTGGCGCTCTTCAATAATGTTTGGCGTCAAACCCATAGGAGTCATACTGCTTACAATTTTATCATAGTAGAGGCTACTAATCCCTTGATCCTTGGTGGCAAATTTTTTGAATTCATCTCCGTAATTCATGCTGTTTTATTTAATTTTTAATAATTTAAATTTAAAATTACTTTTAGTTCAAAACTAGGGTTAAAGGTATAAAAAAAACACTTCCAAAGAAGTGTTTTTTTCTTAATTATTTATAAGCATTATTTGCCATAAGCCTCTTTAACAAAAGCATCATAGGATAATTTTTTATCTTTACAACTTACTTTTTCTTTATAAAAGTCTAGTAATTTTTTACTTGTTAATTGTTCAGAAATACGCTTGACTTCGTCTTGGTTTGATAGGACACGTGCAACAATATCTTCGATTTCCTTTTCTGTTGGGTTCATTTGACCATATTGAGCCATTTGAGTCTTAATCATTTCTGAGGTGTATGCTTTCAAATCATCAAAGTTTACTTGAAGATTGTTTTCCACTACAAGCTTGCTCTCAATTAATTGGTATCGCATACTTTTCTCAGACTTTTCATATTCTTCTTTAGCTTGAACTGCATCTAATCTTTCTTCACCGGCCGTTTGAATCCATTTTTGTAGAAACTGGACTGGTAAATCAAACTTAGTTTTGTCCACCAAGAATTCAGTTACATCGTTTAAGAATTTTTGATCAGCTTGTTGAACAAATTGTTTTTCAGCATCCTCAGTAATCTTTGCTCTAAGTTCTGTTACAGTTTTTATATTGCCTGGTCCAAATAATTTATCGAAAAGCTCCTGGTCTAGTTCGGCCTTTTCTCTAGAGTTAATTTCACTAATAGTAAAAGTAACCTGAACATCCAGACCGTTTACTGTCTCATTATCTAATTTTAAGTAGGTCATTAAGTCTTGACTCTCTTGAAATAAACCTTTTGTTTTAAGTGTTAATACATCCCCTATCTTAGCTGTTATAAATGATTTAAGGTTAGACTTGCCTTTTAGCTTGTCTAAAGTGAATGTAGCAGTAGATTCAATACCTTCTGAATCATTAAAAAAGACACCTGTAACCTCATCATCTTTATCAATAACAGTCTTAGGAGTTAGTTTTCCATATTGCTTTTGAATATTGACCAATTGATCGTCAATCATTTTCTTATCTGCGGTGATAGTATATTTAGTAATTGCTTTTTTCGCGTTTAATTCAATATCAAATTCTGGGCTTAATCCTATTTCAAATTCAAAAGAAAAATCTTCACCATCCCAATCTACATCACTATCTGTTTTGGGCAATGGACTGCCTAATACATCTAGTTTTTCATCTGTCAAATACTTTCCTAAAGATGATTGAAGGATTTTATTAACTTCATCAACCAAAACATTTTTACCATGTTGCTTTTTCACTAAACCCATAGGGACCTGTCCCTTTCTAAAGCCGGGGATATTTGCTGTTTTCCTATAATCTGTTAAGATTTTTTCAACATTGTCAAAATAATCAACTTTAGTGATTTCTATCTTAACAACTGCGTTTAATTTGTCAATACTTTCTTTTGTAATATTCATTTTGATGTAATAAAAATTGGACGGCAAAAATACAATATTTTTAAAGCCTAACAAATATTTTGAAACTTATGTGTTTCAAGTAATAAATGAGCGAACACTCTCATAAAACTCTATCGGATTTTCAGCATGTAGCCAGTGGCCGCTATTAGTAATTGATTTAACTGAAGAATTTGGAAACTGTAATCTTATTTGAACTTCGTCTTGCAGTGAAATGTATTCGGATTTATCGCCTCTCAAAAATAAAGTCTTCTTGGAATAACTTAACGATGGTGATAAGGCTTCACCAACCTCTGACAAATTATCGCGCAAGACAGGTAAATTGATTCTAAGTCCCAAAACTCCTGTAGACTCCCAAAAGATGTTTTTTAAGAGAAACTGTCTAGTCCCAAGATCTTGAACGTAGTGCGAAAGCTGTAAATCTGCTTTTTTTCTAGTTGTTATTTTTTGGAAATCAAGAGAGGTTAAGCCCTCCAAAATCACCTCATGATGAACAGGATAAAATCTTGGTGAAATATCTGCTATAATTAATCTTGAAACCAGTTTAGGATAAAGTGCTGCAAAGAGCATCGCTGTTTTTCCTCCCATTGAATGACCTAAAACTATACAGTTTTTAATGGCATAATATTCACAATAGTGTAAAAGATCAGAAACAAGAACCTCGTAATTGAACTCTGAATCATGAAAACTTCTTCCATGATTCCTCTGATCAATTAAGTGTAATTCAAATCCTAAAGCTGAAAATTGCTTTGCTAGAGTTTTCCAGTTATCTCCCATTCCAAGAAAACCATGAAGTATTATAAACGGCTGGCCCTCACCAATAACTTTAGAGTGTAGCAGCATTATTTCAATTTATTCAAATACATATTTATTACATTGTCTATTCCAAAGTATAAGCTTTCTGAAATCAAAGCATGACCAATAGAAACTTCCAAAAGACCAGGTATATTTTGTTTAAAAAACTTAATATTATCTAGTGATAAGTCATGACCGGCATTTAATCCAAGATCTAATTGCATTGCAAGCTCAGCAGACTCAGAATAAGGAGTTATTGAGTCTTTATTTCCTAGAGAATATTGAAGGGCATAGGCTTCAGTATAGAGCTCAATTCTATCAGCTCCTATAACTTTAGCACCTTCAACCTGCTTTAGTTTTGGATCCAAAAACACTGAAGTTCGTATATCATTTTGCTTAAACTCCTTTAGGATTTCTGTTAAAAACCCTTTATGCTTGATGGTATCCCATCCTGCATTAGAAGTAATAGCATCCTCAGCGTCTGGCACTAGAGTTACCTGATTTGGTTTTATTTTTAAAACCAAATCAATAAAATCTGGTATTGGGTTCCCTTCAATATTATATTCGGTATGAACGACCTGCTTTAGGTCATAAACATCTTGATAGCGAATGTGCCGCTGATCTGGACGAGGGTGTATTGTAATACCCTGAGCTCCAAATTCCTGAATTGAACTAGCAAACTCTACCAGATTTGGAGTGTCCCCACCCCTGGAGTTTCTTAAAGTTGCAATCTTATTGATATTAACACTTAATTTGGTCATAAATTAATTAATTTGAAACAAAAATACAAAGTAGTTTAAGCTTAAAGTCTATTATTTTTAATTAATTTGCATGTAGTTTATAAACTTAATTATGTCATTATCTGAATTTATTATTAACGACTTAACTCCTTCAAGTACAGAAACACTTGTTGGAGAGCTTCATGATATTTTCAAAGGCCTAACCTACTCCCATATCCCTGTTTTAAAAAAAGGCACTTACCTAGGTTGTTTGTCAGAAACTGATGTTTTCTGTTTTGAATCAAAGGATAAAGTAAATGATGTGAAGTATGCTATTGAAACGTTCTATGTTCGAAATTCTACTTTATGGCTTAATATTTTAAAAGCATTTGCAGAAAACGACAGCAACATTATGCCTGTTCTTGATAAAGAAAATAATTATTTAGGCTACTATCGATTAAATGACATCATCTCAATGTTTAACAACATCCCTTTTTTCTATGAACATGGAGGGGTTATCGTCGTTGAGAAAAGTAATATTGATTTTTCATTCAGTGAAATAAGTCAAATTGTAGAGTCTAATAATTCTAAAATGTTTGGGGCATTTATTTCAAATACTGATAATGAATTAACACAAATTACGATTAAAACTGGAAGCTCTAGCTTAACACAAATTCTTCTAGATTTTAGGCGTTACGGATATAATATTATTTCTGAACATGAAGATGATGGATTCTTAAAAAATTTAAAGGAACGTTCCGACTATCTAAATAATTATCTAAAGCAATAAGTGACAAACTTAACTCATATGAAAATAGCAGTTTATGGGCCACTTTATAACGAGCGCTCAAAAAGCACAATTAAAATTTTAATTGATTATTTAAAAACCAAAAAAGCAAATGTACTTTTTGAAAGAACCTTTTATGAGTCTATTGTTACAAATTCGAGCATCGATTTAATATCGTATGGATTTAATACGTTTAAAGTTTTAGATGCTTCGTATGAACTTTTAATTAGTGTTGGAGGAGATGGAACAATTTTAAGAGCTATAACTTACGTCAAGGATTTAAATATCCCGATTGTAGGAATCAACACTGGAAGGCTGGGCTTTTTAGCAACAATTCCAATGAATAAGGTTGAAACTGCCTTGAGTGAAATTTTTGAAGGTAATTACCGAATTTCTAAACGAAGTCTGTTAGCGATAAATATTGACGGAAATGAACCTGGATTTGACTTGAACTTTGCTCTGAACGAAATTAGTGTAAGCAGAAAAAATACCACTTCTATGATTTCGATTGAAACTTGGTTAGATGATGAATACCTGGCTTCGTACTGGGCAGATGGTTTAATCGTTTCCACTCCAACAGGGTCTACTGGTTATTCGTTAAGTTGTGGAGGGCCCGTGATAATGCCTGAATCAGACAGTCTAGTTTTAACTCCGATTGCACCTCACAATCTTAATGCTCGACCCATAATAATCTCAAGTGACAAAGTTATTAAGTTAAAAGTTACTGGAAGAGAAGAAAAACATCTAGTTTCTTTAGATTCACGAATAAAAACTTTGCCAAATAACACTACAATTACTATTAGTAAAGCATCATTCCAAGTTCAGATGATAGAGCTTAAAGATGAACGTTTTATCAAAACATTAAGAAAAAAATTACTTTGGGGTGCAGATCAAAGAAATTAGACAATATTAAAACAGATTTGAAGTTAATAAAATTAGCCAATAGACAAATTATAAGATAGTGAAGTAATTTTCTATATTTGCAATCTTTTATATCTTGAATGAAGACAGTTTTATCGACTTTATGTATTGTATCAATTTCTAGTTTGAGTTTTTCTCAAATTTATGAGGTTGGTGGATTTTTTGGAGGGAGTAATTTCATCGGAGATGTAGGGTCTACTAAATTTATTAATCCTAATTCATATGCCTTTGGGGGGGTTTTAAAATGGAATAGAAGTCCTAGACATTCATTTAGAGCTAGTTTAATGTTGACAAAGCTTTCGGCAAATGATAATGACTCAAACGATCCTAAAAGAATAGACCGAGGCTATTATTTCAATACTCCTATTGTTGAAGCTTCTTTAGGTATTGAGTTTACTTTTTTTGATTTCGACCTGCACTCAGGCACACCTCAATCAACTCCTTATATCTATACAGGAATCAGTATGGCTAACCACCCAAACTTTTTCTTTAACAGCAACACCCTAATTGACGAAAAAACTAAAAGTAACGCCTATGGAATCCCAATAGCTCTAGGTTTCAAAACGACACTAATAGATCAAATAGTTATAGCTGTTGAATTCGGGGCTAGGTACACCTTTTCAGATGAAATTGATGGTAGTAAACCTGATTCAGAAGAAAATCAAATTGCTCGGTTTGGGAATTTTAATAACAATGACTGGTATATGTTTAGTGGTTTAACAGTAACTTATACCTTTGGAAGAAAACCTTGCTATTGTAATTTTTAATTATGAGTTTAAAAAAAGAAATAGAAATAAATAATTTACCTAAGCACATTGCAATCATAATGGACGGCAACGGGCGCTGGGCTAAAGAAAAAGGTTTTTTAAGAGTTTTTGGACATGAAAGTGGCACAAAATCTGTCCGGGGTGTTGTGGAGGCTTGTACTGAGCTGGGTATCGAAAACTTAACTCTGTATGCATTTTCTAGCGAAAACTGGAATCGTCCAAAATTAGAAGTTAAAACACTAATGCAGCTATTAATTTCTTCACTAAAAAAAGAAATGTCTACGATGGAAAAAAATTCGATTAGACTAAACGCAATTGGTAACCTTAACAATCTTCCCAAAAAAGTCCAAAAAGAGCTTCTTCATGTAATAGAGTCTACCAGAAAAAACAAAAAGATGACTCTGACGCTGGCTCTTAGCTATGGTTCGAGGGATGAAATTACAGATGCAACCAGACAAATATGCGATAAAGTTAAAAATAATATAATTTCGATAGAAAACATTGATGATACGCTAATAAATCAGCATCTTTACACACGAAATTTACCAGATGTAGATTTATTGATTAGGACCAGCGGAGAAAAACGCATAAGTAACTTTCTGTTATGGCAAATAGCCTACGCAGAATTATATTTTACAGATGTTTACTGGCCAGATTTTGTAAAGGAAAACCTTTACGAGGCTATTATAAACTATCAAAAAAGAGAACGACGATTTGGAAAAACTAGTGAACAGCTTAATTAAAAAAGCTCTTAATTATAATTACATAATTCTCTACTCATGTATATTCATGAGTAGCTTTACTATCCTTTCTCAAAACAAAAAACCTGTAATATCGGATTTTAAAATAGCTGAAATATCTGTTAGTGGAGAAACAGTTTATGGGGCTGAAACTATTATAACTTACTCGGGTTTAAAAAATGGAGAATCCATCATTGTTCCAGGAGGAACAAAAATCAGTGCTGCGATCAAAAAACTATGGGACTCTAACCTTTTTAGCAGCATTGAAGTCTTCATTAGCAAAACTATAGGCAATGATGTATATCTAGAAATAGCTTTAAATGATCTTCCTGAACTCAAAAATGTTAAAGTAACTGGAGTCAAAAAAAGTAAGATTAAAGAAATTCTTGAAGAAAATAAATTAGTCAAGGGCGTTAAAGTAACCGAGAATCTAATAACTACCACTAAAAATTATCTTGAAAACAAGTATCGAAAACTCGGGTTTCTAAATGCAAAAACTACAATTACAACATCCAAAGTAAATGATTCAGTCAAAAAGACTAGAGTAGATATGGTTGTTGAAATAAATAAAGGATCAAAAATAAAAGTAAAGGATATTGATTTTACAGGAGTCGAAAAAATTAGCCAAATAAAACTCCGAAAAACAATGAAAAATACAAAAAGAAAAAACATATTTCGTATTTTCAAACGTTCAAAATATATAGAGGCTGATTACTCAGAGGATTTGAAAAGTATCATTGACAAATACAAAGAAAAAGGATACAGAGATGCTAGAATAGTTTCTGATTCACTTATTAAAAATAAAGATAATACGATCTCTCTGAAAGTTGAAATAGAAGAAGGAGAAAAATACTATTATGGTTCAATACGGTTTTTAGGAAACACTATATACTCTGATAATCAACTCAACCAAGTATTGAAAATCGAAAAAGGAGACACTTACAATGGAGTTGAATTAGAAAAAAGAATTGCTGACAATACAGACCCCGATGCATACGACCTGACTAATCTATATCAAAATAACGGTTATTTATTTTCTACAATAACACCTGTTGAGGTTAGTACAAATGGGAATATAATCGATATGGAAATTCGAGTCACAGAAGGCAAACCTGCGTATTTTAAAAATATTACTGTTTCTGGGAATGACAAAACAAATGATCCATCAATTTATAGAAACTTAAGAACAAGGCCTGGACAACTTTATAGTAAAAAGAACGTAGTAAGAACAATTAGAGAGCTTGGACAGCTCCCGTTTTTTGACGCTCAACAAATTTCACCAGACATAAAAAATGTAAACCCAACGGATGGAACTTTAGATGTAGACTATTCTATAGTTGAAAAAGGTTCTAGTCAAATAGAACTTCAAGGAGGATATGGAGGAGGTGGTTTCATAGGAACTCTGGGGTTATCTTTTAATAATTTTGCTGCAAAAGACCTATTTAAAAAAGATGCCTACAAACCATTTCCAATGGGAGACGGTCAAAGCTTAGCTCTTAGATTACAAGCTAGTAGGTTTTTTCAGACATCTAGTTTCTCTTTTACTGAACCTTGGCTTGGCGGAGAGAAACCAGTACAGTTCTCAACTTCTATCTCTCAAACCAAACAATTCTTGTACAATCCTCTGACAAGGAATGCAGATAAAGATCGAAGTTTTAACATAACAGGTATTACGATAGGGATAGCGAAAAAACTATCAATTCCTGATGACTATTTTGTGCTTTCACAAGCAATAAGTTTTCAGTACTATGCCTTAAATGACTACAACACAGGCTTATTCACCTTTGGAAATGGTAACTCTAATAATTTGGCATACACCGTTGGATTGAGCCGAAATAATACGTTTAATGATCCAATATATCCAATCGGTGGCTCCAGCTTTAGCTTATCAGCTAAGTTTAGCCTACCATATTCACTTATTAGCGATATAGACTATACTGAACTTAAAAATGAGAGAGACGCTCAGGTTGATTTGATTTCTCAGTATTCTAACAGTTCAAGCCAATCTGAGCTTGATATAAGAAATGCTGCTAGTGAACGTATTGGAGAGATTGACCAATTACGATACAAGTGGTTAGAGTTTTACAAGGTTAAATTTAAGGGAGAGTGGTATACAAAGATTGTGGGTCAATTAGTATTAAAACCAACCTTTGAGTTTGGTTTTTTAGGTGCTTACAATAATGATCGGGGAGTTATTCCTTTTGAGCGATTCTTTTTGGGAGGAGATGGATTAGGACAATACAGCTTGGACGGCAGAGAGGCTATTGCACTAAGGGGATACCCTAACCAATCGCTTTCAAGTCAGGACGGAGGGTCAATCTATAATAAATTTTCATTAGAATTAAGACATCCTATCACACTAGCACAACAGACAAAAATATTTGCGCTTGCATTTTTAGAAGGCGGTAACTCTTATAATGAATTCATAAACTTTAATCCTTTTAATTTGAAAAGGTCGGCAGGAATTGGTCTTCGTATTTTTATGCCAGCATTTGGTCTTCTTGGTATTGATTTCGGGCACGGTTTCGACCCACTACCTGGTGAAGCAACTAAAAGTGGTTGGCAAACACACTTTATTATTGGTCAACAATTCTAATATTTATAGACAATTTTAATTTTAAGAATAAATGAACCACCTGGAGTTGAAATATTTTAAAATTTATTTCGTTAATTTGAAAAAATGATGTCTATTCAATCTTAATGAATCAATTTAAAATGAATTCTTTAAATTTAAAATCGTCAATACTTAAACCGCATAATAAATTAAGTTTGTTGGCTATAATATTTTTGATTAGCTCTTCTTTGTTCGCTCAAAGAAGCGTCAGAATAGGATATATTGACACTGAATACATATTAGAAAATATTAATGAATATTCTATTGCAAATACACAGTTAGATTCTAAGATAGTTAAGTGGAAATCTGAAATTGAAGGGAGATTAAAATCGCTGGATGATGAAAGGAAAAAACTTAATAATGAACGAGTTTTGTTAACGAACGAACTCATTTTGGAAAGAGAAGAAGACCTTCAAATAATTGAAACTGAAATTGTGGATTATCAACAAAAACGTTTTGGGCCCGGTGGTGACTTAATGATCCAAAAAAAACAGTTGATGCAGCCTATACAGGACCAAATTTTTGCAGCGGTTCAAGAAATTGCTACTTCAAAAGAATATGATTTTATATTTGATAAATCAGCAGACGTTGTTATGCTGTATTCAGCCGACAGGTATGATATAAGCGACAGAGTCTTGAAGACAATAAACAGAACATCTAAGCGGACACAGGTAGAGAATAAAAAGGAACGAAAAAAAGCTGAAAAAGAGCCAACAGTGGTAACGGTTGATTCAGGTAAAAGTGAGCGTCAAAAACTGTTAGACGAGCGAAAGGCTGAGCGAAAGGCGCTTCTAGATAAAAAACGTCAAGATCAACTCAAGGCAAGGGAAAATAGAAAAAAAGAGTTAGAGGCTAAAAAACAAAAAAAAATAGACGAAAAGAGCAGAAATAAAAAAGAAAAAAAATATTCTACTGAAAAAAAAATAGATCCAAATGAAACTCGATCATTAGAGATTAACAAACGAAAAACTGAACGAAAAGAACTTCTAGACAAAAAACGTCAAGAACAACTTAAGGCTAAAGAAGATAGAAAAAAAGAGTTAGAGGCTAAAAAAGAAAAAAAATCGAATACTCGTATTGTTGAAGAAAATGAAAGTCTGTCATCAGAAGAAATAAATATTGAAAGTGATGGACAATCTCTAAACAAGAAAACACTTAGCCCAAAAGAAAAACGAAAAAAAGATCTAGAAGCAAGAAAAAAAGCCTTAAAAGAAAAAAGAGAGAAATTAAATAAAGAACGTAAATCTCGAATAGAGGCACAAAGAAAAAAAAGAGACAGTATTAAGAACAATAAATAAACAATAAACACAATTCAAAATGAAACATTTAAGATCAATTTTATTTGCAACTACTTTATTCTTAGCAGCTAGCTTTACTTCACAAGCTCAAAGTAAGATCGCTCACATTAGTACACAAGAGCTAGTACAAGCAATGCCAGAAATGCAGAATGCAAAATCAGAGTTAGAAAAGCTCGCTAAAACTTATGAAACTGATATTCAAGCAATGGCTACAGAGCTTCAAAACAAGTATAAGCAGTATGAAGCTGAATCTGGAACTAAGACAGATGAAGAAAATGGAAAACGGGCACAAGAGCTTCAAGGAATGGAACAAAGTGTTCGTCAATATCAAGCTCAAGCCCAACAAGATTTACAGAAAAAAGAATTTGATTTACTAAAACCAATTACTGAAAAGGCTAAAAACGCTATTCTTAAGGTTGGACAAGCAAAAGGATTTGACTATGTACTTGATTCCTCTCAGGGTCAAGGTGTAATTTTTGCCGGAGGTTCAGATTTAATGCAAGATGTAAAAACAGAACTTGGCTTTTAATAGATAAGCCTCTTTAAATAGTTTGAAAAAAGCTGCTTGTATTAAAGCAGCTTTTTTATTTTTGTGTATATGAGTTCTAAACCTATTGGTATCTTTGATTCTGGAGTTGGGGGTCTTTCTATTTGGAAAGAAATCCGAGATCAGCTTCCGTATGAGTCAACTATTTACTTATCTGACTCAAAGCACGCTCCTTACGGACCCAAAGGACAAAAAGCTATAATTGATCTATCCATTAAAAATACTGAATGGCTAATCGACCGCGGTTGCAAGTTAATAGTGGTTGCCTGTAATACAGCTACAACTAATGCTATTGATCAACTAAGAATTAAATTCTCAGTACCATTTATTGGTATAGAACCTGCCATTAAACCAGCTGCGCTTCAGTCGAAAACAAAAACAATAGGTGTTTTAGCTACAGAAGGAACATTAAGCAGCAATCTATTTCACAAAACTTCAGAACTCTATTTGAATGACTTATCTCTCATTGAGCAAATTGGAGATGGCATTGTAGAACTAATAGAACATGGAAAGTTAAACTCAAGTGAGATGAGGGATTTGTTAATTAAATACCTGAGGCCTATGATTAAAGCAAAAATAGATTGCTTGGTGTTAGGGTGTACTCATTATCATTTTCTGAAACCAATTCTTGAAGAGTTGTTACCAAAGAACATCAGTATTATTGATTCATCTCAAGCTGTTGCTAGGCAAACAAAATCTGTTTTACAACTTTGTAAGTTATCTAACAATAAAGCACTAAAGAGTGAGAGTCGGTTTTATACCAATGGTGAACAAGCAGTAATCTCAGATCTTTTAAAGTCTGAAAACGTTACACTTAAAAAGATAGAATTCTAGTTAACGCTTGGGCAATTACAGTCATACTTTTCTCTTTTACATCCAAAATTAAGTCCTAAAGTGATTTGGTGAAAGCCTCCGTTATTGAAAACAACAGAATTCGACTGATAAGAGTAAGTGTAAGCAAGCATAAAATTATTATATTCTGCACCAACTACCGGAGTGATATATTGAAGTTTTTGACTACTTATCCCAGAGCCGTCAGTAAATTGAGCTCCATCAAAACTTCTTCTGTAGGAAATGCCGGCAAATACATTACCAATATCTAGATCATAATATGTTTTAAAATTAAAATCAATAAAAGATTCTTTAGTGGCATCTTTGTAAGCATACATTAATGAAGGCTCATAACTCCAGTCACTGCCAAATCTGGAAAATACATTTCCAGCAGAAAATAAATAAGTTCTTAAATTATTATAGACAACTCCTTGCTCGTTTATGTTAATTCCTTCATTTTTTAAAACGTTTTTTACTGTCGCATGTGCATAGAAATCTATAAAATGGTAAGAAAATCCGAAGTCAACATTAAAATCTGATGAGCTTTGTTCAATTCCAGCTATAATGGGGTCAAATTCTAAGAAAGCTGTTTCATCTAATTTATACTGAATCATTCCTGCACTTAAACCAAATGATAGCATATTCAAATCAATTGTATTTCTAGAAAACATTATGTGATGTGCATAAGTTAGATAAGCTCCTGATTGAGAGTGGTATCCATTTTGATCATTAAACACAATAGCTCCAACTCCTGAGGGACTTTCACCTATTCGTCCATTTACACTCATAGTTTGTAAGCTAGGAGCATCTTCATTTCCAAACCATTGTTGACGTCCGGTAACTCTTAATTTATTACAATTAGAAACCCCGGCCATGGATGGATGTAACAAATAAAAATTATCTGTTAAGTAATCTGAATATATAGGCAAACCTTCTTGAGAATTAATGCTTTGTGATATTAAAACTAATGTTAATATTGAAACTATATTTTTAAATGAAATCATAAATTATCTTTTAAGCGTAAAATGAGATTTCTGTTGAGCAAAACCTCCTGTTATTGGATCTGTATAGTCTAGGGTAAACCAGTAGTCACTTGAGGGTAGTTGCGCACCATTATAAGTACCATCCCATCCCTCTCCTGACGGACTGATTTGTTTAAGTAGTTTTCCAAATCTATCAAATATATAAATTTTTGCGTTATTCTGGTTAGCTACACCAACAATATTCCATGTATCGTTATACCCATCTCCATTTGGAGTGAAGTATAATGGATAATCTATTACATAAACCACCACCTGTGTCTCTCCACATCCATTTAAAT
>Ga0233438_10000141_pt1 | contig 97535 bp, 93 predicted proteins | sample SI_123_September_FD_182720 | JGI IMG/M metagenome (GOLD analysis project Ga0233438, IMG submission 182720) | Seawater microbial communities from Saanich Inlet, British Columbia, Canada - SI_123_September2016_10_MG | ecosystem: Environmental > Aquatic > Marine > Inlet | place: Canada: British... | reverse complement strand
AACCGCACAAAGAACTGTAGAAGTAACCATCAAAAACGAGGTAAGATACTGAAAATTATTAACTATGAGGGATTTAGCAGATGACACTTTTTCGTTGTTACAATGCGGTCTTCATAATAAGTTGTTATGTGCTACATGGTACAGGTGTTTCAATTGGAAATTTGGTTTATACTTTAAAAATCAGTTTAATTGGAGTGACTAATGAATATTAATTCGTTAACAACAAAAGAAAAGGTTGTTTTAGCTCAACAACTTTGGGACTCAGTGATATCTGATGAGAAATCGCTAGATGTTTCTGCTGAACAAAAGGCTGAGCTTGATCGCCGTGTAATACAATTCGAAAAAAATCCAGACACTAGTTCAAGTTGGGACGAGGTGAAATCAAGGATTCTCAATAAATAATGTTTGAAAATGTAAGGATACAACCAGAAGCCGAAATGGATTTGCAGGACGCATATTCTTACTTCGAACATTGCAAAATCGGTCTTGGTGCTGATTTTATGGATTGTGTTGGAGATTCACTTGCCAAAGTATCCTCAAACAGCGAACAATATGCGGTTATTTACAAGTCGATTCGTAGAGCTTTAATCCATCGTTTTCCGTATGCTGTTTTTTCAAAGTTACCCTGACGATATCTTTACGTTACTCTCTTAGCGACATTAATGCTTCATCAATTTCATCATGGCTAAATACGTAACCATGCTCTAATAACGCCTTAGGCACTACGTGCTGGCCTGTTAATAACAAATCCGCAGATTCACCCATTAATATCTTTAAAGCTAATTTAGGGACTGTGAAGAGGCAAGGGCGGTGCAGACTGTTGGCATAAGCCTTCGAAAATACCGCATTACTAACCGGATTAGGTGCAGTGAAATTAATTGGACCTTGCAGTGTCGGCGACACTAATAAATGCGCCATTGCTTGGATCATATCATCAATATGGATCCACGACATGATTTGCTGACCTGAACTAACCGGTCCACCTAACCCTAAACTAAAGGGCACTTTCATTTTTCCCAATGCACCACCTGTTGGTGATAACACAATACCGGTGCGAAGCAGACATACTCGGGTTAGTTCAGATTGTGCTTGCAGCGCAATGGATTCCCAACGCTGACAAATTTCACGGGCAAACTCTTCATTATAATCTGAAAACTGTTCATCAATTGGTTGGATCGGTTGACTCGTATCCGCTTGGCGGCCATAAATACCAATCGCAGAACCACTTAAGAATACCTCTGGAGGCTCAGAACTTGCTTGGATTAACGCGACAATACGTTCTGTGATATCCCAACGGCTATGGCAAATATGCTGTTTTTGTTTGTCACTCCAGCGTTTATCAACAATGGCCTCACCGGCTAAATTAATCACCGCATCATAAGCATTCAGATCATTTAATAGGGTCAGATCCACTTTTTCTAAAACGCCCTGTTGAATTTCATGATGAAAAGCGTGGTTTACCTTATCAGCTGAACGACTCACCACATGAAAAGTATGTAAATGTGCATAGTGCTTGATAAATGCTTGGCCAATCAAACCTGTCGCGCCTGTGATTAAAATCTTCATCGAATGTTCGCCTTTTGCTCAACAGTTAAAATTGTGGTTCTTTAGAACAAGAAATACTTAAACTGACTGAATCCGAAAAACGCAACGCATGCGGCTTATCGACTTCCACTTCAGCCCACGAAACCCAAGGGTGATCGGCGGCAAGTGCTAAAATATCGGATGTGAGTTTTTCGAGTAAATAAAAACGGTTATGCTCAACTAATCGAATAATTGCTTTTGTTACCGTCTTATAGTTAAGCGCATTTTCCACTTGATCTGATTCTGCTGCGCGTTGAGCGTCGTATTTGATGACAGCATTGACAACGACATCTTGTTTATTTTGAATTTCATCATCGTTAAATCCAATGTACGTCCGTAAACGTAAGTTTTTTATACGAATTGTTGCTTCATTTAAAATCATTTAACAAATTCCTGTTATGATATGACATATATTTGCATTGTTAGAAAGTAGTAATGCATCAAATTATTTTGCAGAGAATCTTATGGAACTAAAATCTTCTACCGCTAAAGCCTTTGTTATCACTGCTGCTGTTGTTGTGGTCTTAGCCGGTATCAAAGCGGCAAGTGCCATTATGGTCCCGTTTTTATTATCGATATTTATCGCAATCGCATGTAGCCCACTCATTAATCTTGCGTCACGGTATAAAATCCCGCGTTGGCTATCAGTTACCTTAGTTATACTGTTAATAATCATTTTTGGTTTTATGTTGGCTGGATTAGTTGGTCAATCCTTAGGTGAGTTTCGACAAAATCTACCCAATTATCAAGCGCAATTGTCTGTTGAGTTGGCATGGGTGATTGAACAGTTAGCCAATTTAAACATTATTGTCGATAAAAATTTGTTTTTATCCTATTTTGATCCGGCAGTTGCGATGTCGGTTGCGACGAATTTTTTAAGTGGCATGGGCGGGGTGTTATCCAACGTATTCTTGATTATCTTAACTGTGATTTTTATGTTATTTGAAGCGGAAAGTATGCCGCGTCGTATACATGTCGCATTAAGCGATCCAGGCATGAAAATGCATCACATTGACCGGTTTCTCAAGTCCGTCAATGACTATTTAGCGATTAAATCTTTAGTCAGCTTAGGCACTGGGGCATTTATCGGCGTGTGGCTATATGCGTTAGATGTTGACCACTTTATGTTGTGGGCCGTGTTAGCATTTTTACTTAATTTCATTCCTAATATAGGTTCGATTATCGCAGCCGTGCCAGCGGTATTGATCGCCTTTGTTGATCAAGGTTTAGCGACCGCGGGTTTAGCTGGGTTGGGCTTTGTCCTCGTCAATACCGTAATGGGCAATATGATTGAACCGCGTTTTATGGGGCGCGGCTTGGGTCTATCAACGTTAGTGGTCTTTTTATCGTTAATATTTTGGGGCTGGTTGTTAGGTTCAGTCGGCATGCTGTTATCTGTACCTTTAACCATGATTGTCAAAATAGCCATGGAATCTCGTGAAGAAACCATGTGGTTAGCGATTTTATTGTCCGGTGATGATTTGGATGAAACCTATATTCCAACGGATGATGAAACAGATAAAGCTAATTTATTAGATGTTGATTTTACCGAAGAAAAATAGTGATTTACTTATTAGGTAGGCACACACTGATCGTTGTGCCACTTGATTTTTCGTGTGAAGTCGACGAGTGAACTTGCAATGTTGCACCATATAACTCAACTAAATCACTCACCGTTGCTAAGCCAATTCCATGACCTTGATGGTAGGTATCAAGTCGCTTACCGCGAGTTAACATATCCGTTTGCATTGCCTCAGGGATCCCCGGTCCATCATCACTAATACTGATAATGTGCATTTGCGAGTGGGTTTGTGAGTCAGCTTGGCGTGTGACCGTCACTGTTAGCTTAGAGCGTGCTGCTTTACATGCATTATCCAATATATTACCAAATAACTCATACGCGTCAGTGGTGTCAATGGGGTACAAAAAAACCTCAGGAATCGCCCTAAAATTTATACTCAACCCCTTATCACGATAGATTTTGTGCATGGAATCGATGATTTTTTGCAATAGCTCACACACATCAATGTGCTGTTGCCAACCCGCTTTGCCCAAGACCGAACGTGATAATTGCCGTTGGATAATTTGATCGATTTGTAAAATGGGGGCTTTGCTAGATTCGGGGATTGTCTCATCACCTTGAAGCACACTTAATGGCGTTTTGAGTGAGTGGGCCAAATCTTGTAAAGCATGTTTAAACCGAGTGCGTTGTTGTGATTCTGAGAGCAATAGTGCATTGACACTATCTTTGACGGCATTGAGTTCTTTGGGGTAAGCTCCGCTTAAGGAGACGACTCCATCTTGATTAGGAGTGCCTTTAGCTGCCTTGCTGAGTTGAGAAACTAGATGTTTGACTGGACTCACCACTGACAATAAACTCAGCAATAACAGCCCACTTATCAATAGGGCAACCCAAACACCATTGCGAAATAAGCTTTGATTAAACGTGGCCAACTCACGATGAAACGCCCCTTGATCTTCAAGTAAATAAAATTTAATCGGGATAAACTGGTTTTCGCTTTCAAATTCAGCAGTAAAGGTAAACAAAAACGTATCAGGTAATGATGTCAATTCATCTGCAAATATCTGCTCACCTGTTTTTGCACTTGGATAGGTAAGTGGAGTCGGTTGCAGTGTGCTAGAGGTGGATTGCCAGACCACGGTCTGGTTCAGCACGATAAAGGCTTGGTAGCCAGATTGAGGCATATTTAAGCGGTCATCAAACACATTAAATGGCATATTAATCTGACTACCATCCATTTCAAACGTTGCGATTAAGGCGTACGCCATTGATTCTAATTCAGTTTGTTTGGCTTTTAATAAACTGTCTTTAAATGCGGTTGAAACGGTAAAAGCCAGACTCGGCAATAACACGACAGTGATAACCAGAATCGATAAGACAGTGCGAACGGTTAGAGAGAGGTGACTTAGGCGGGAGAAAATAATCGGTAGCCTCTACCACGTAACGTTTCAATCGGTTTTAGGGTATTGTCAGGATCGAGTTTTTTTCGTAAACGTCCGACAAAAACTTCAATAACGTTGCTGTCTAAATCAAAATCCTGGTCATAAATGTGCTCAGTTAACTCTGTCTTAGACACCACTTTTTGTGGGTTGAGCATCAAATATTCCAATACCTTGTATTCATAAGCCGTCAGATCTAGTACTTCATCCGCCACTTTGACCCGTTGTTGCGTCATGTGTAAATGGATTGGACCACAACTCAGCTCGGCCGAGGCATGACCCGTACTACGGCGAATAAGCGCATTGACTCGTGCAAGTAATTCTTGTTGATGAAAGGGTTTGGTTAGATAATCATCCGCTCCGGCGTCTAAGCCGAGGACTTTTTGTTCCCAGGTATCACGTGCGGTGAGGATGAGCACTGGCGTGGAAATGCCTTGAGCGCGAGCAAATTTAAGGACACTTACCCCATCTATTTTCGGTAATCCCAAATCTAATAAGATGGCATCATAGGTGTATTCGTTGAGTAAAAACTGTGCTTTTTCTCCGTCATCAGCTAAATCAACACTAAAACCATGTGACTGTAATAACTGATCAAGTTGGATCAACAATTGACTATCGTCTTCAACTAACAATACACGCATATACTAATCCTTGTCTGTTTTCGGCTGGGCTTTTTCCGATGTTTTAGGCATCACTTTGCCTGATTGTTTATTCACATTCACGGAAATAACACGACCTTTTTGATTCAGCATTTTGACGCGATAGTGTTCTTTATTTCGGTCCACTTTTAATACTTTACCTTGAACCGATTGTTTGGCTTTTGCGATCGCTTGTTGTTGATTGACTTCAGGCTCTGCGTTGGTGGTGGTAGATGTATTCGAATTAGCAGACTGAGCATAGGCTAGGGTGCTGCAGCCCAAGGAAAATGCAACAACAAGTAAACTGCCTTTTAGCGTTTTGGCTACTGACCAAGACAGCAATGCTGCATAGCACTGCGATGGAGTGCTCAACCACTTAGGGTACATAGTATTTTTTCCTAATAAAAGGTGATTTGACCGATGCTTAATTATAATTTCTTTATCTGAATGCAGACTGAATTTTTTTAATATTCTATGCTACAGTGGATCAAAATTCATTAAAAGGATAGTAAATGAAATTCAACGTGATTGGCACTGTTTTTATTAGTGTTGCTGTACTTGCTGCGTGTGCACAAACTCCCTCTCCCTCTGTAGGGCTTTCCCCATTAGCTCAATGGCAAGCGGGTACGTTTACCCCACAAACAGCATTAACCACGTCGCCTCGGATCCAGGAAGGCGTCTTAGCCAATGGCTTACGCTATTTTATTATTCCTAATCAAACACCTAAAAATGAAGTCGTAGTGCGCATGCGTGTTGGCGTCGGTAGTATGTACGAAACACCTAATGACGCTGGGATTGCTCATTTTTTAGAGCACATGGCATTTAATGGTTCTACCAATGTGCCTGAAGGTGAAATGATTGCGATTTTAGAACGCTATGGGCTGAAGTTTGGCGCTGACACCAATGCGAGTACTGGATTTGAAGAAACCATTTACAAACTCGATTTACCCAATAATAATGTCGAGACCATTGATACGGCATTATTTTTAATGCGCGAAACAGCCAGTAATTTAACTATTACTGATGATGCAGTGATTGCTGAGATCCCTGTTGTGAAATCGGAATATGAGTCTCGCAACAACATCTATATGGATGCTTACAAAGCGTCGTTGCAAGAATGGACGGATGGTCTTGAATATATCAATCGTTTTCCGATTGGTTCATTAGAGACCATTGCTCGGTTTTCTGCACCCGCGGTTCGCAACTTTTATGCGACGCATTATTTTCCTGCTAATACGCAGTTAATTATTGCTGGTGATATTGATGCTGGTGACATACAAGCCAAAATTGAAAACGTATTTGCAGATTGGCAAAGCGCCCAAGTGCCGACTAAATTTGATGCAGGAATGCTCAATGTCAATGAGCGTCTTGAGGTAGCTAGTTTTAGTGGCCCTAATTTACCCACGCAAGTGAATCTTTTTTATGTCACACCTGAACAATTGGTCCCTGATACGATCCTCAATCGTCGAGCGGATTTTGTGGAGCAAATAGCTAATGGCATACTCAGTTATCGTTTAAACAGCTTAGTGCTCGCCGGAAATGCCCCGTTTGAAGGTGTCGGCAGTTCCCATAGTTTTACCTTTAATCAACTTGATCTAACCCAAGTCATTGCACAAACCCAACCGGAGAAATGGGCTGAATCGTTAACCACTTTGGTGGTTGAGATCCGCAAAATCATGGAGTTTGGGATTTCAGAACAAGAGTTGATTCGTGAAGTCAAAGCAACGCGCAATGCATTAGTGACCGCTGCGCAATCTGAAGCAACTATTCCTAGTAGCGCGCTGGCCAATGTGGTGTTGTCGAATATTCCACTTGATGGGGTGTTAAACGAGTCTTCACAATCCCTAGAGATTTTTCAAGAACTGATGGCAACGTTCAGTGCTGAGGAAATAAATACGGTGTTACGCAGACAATTTTTGCGTGTTGAACCGACCATTTTCATGCAGTTTTCACAACAGGCTCCGGCGCTTCCTAGTACTGAGCAGATCACTGCGGTCTATCAGCAAGCGATGACGTTACCCATTCAAGCTAATGTCGAAAAAGAAGTGACACAGTTTGCCTACACTGAATTTGGTCAGCCAGGGTCTGTCGAGGCGGAAAGCTATAATGAAGCATACGATTATTATTCTTACACCTTTACCAATGGCGTGCGCTTAAAAGTAAAAAGTACAGATCTAGCACAAGAAAAAGTCCTCATTGATGTGTCTTATGGTGATGGCATCAAAACGCTGACTCCAGAGCAAGCGGGCATGCAGGATTTGTATAATTTTTATATTGTAGGCGGTTTGGGTAAACACTCAGTCAATGAACTGCGTGAATTACTCTCGGACAAAAATGTATCACTGAATTTCAACGCAGATTTTAACAGTTATGGCGGGACGTTTAGCACCTCAAATGACACACTCACGACACAGCTGCAATTGATTACCGCGTATATGACCGATCCGGGTTATAGTGAGTCCGTACTGCCATTATTTAGAAAAAATGTAGAGCAGGGAGCTAAGCAACGTAAAAACACCATCGGAGCGGTAAAAAGCTACGAAGTCGTCAACGCCATTTATGGCAATGATTATCGCATTGGTTCTGCACCGACTGAGGCGATTTTACAACGTGATTTTACCGAGCTAAAACCGATTTTAGACCAAGCGTTACAACAGGGACCGTTAATGGTAACCGTTGTTGGCGATGTGGACGTTGCTGAAATTGTGGCCGAGGTTGCCGCGACGCTAGGTAGTCTTCCCATTCAAGTGGTGGCGCCTCAACATCGTTGGTTAACCGATATTGCGTTACAAACTGGCTCTGAATTTACCCTATATCATGCTGGTAATCCTGAGAATGCTTCAGTGACACGATATTTTAAGACAACGGATAATCAAGATTTGACTGAAGCCTTACAATTGAAAATTTTAGGAGCCGTGGTGCAACTAAAAGTTCAAGATGTGATCCGCGAACAATTAGGGGCTGCTTATTCGCCGTCAGCACGGGCGTTTGGCTCTAATTCGATTAAAGGCGATGGGTTGTTGTTACTCGATACGTTAACAACACCAGACCAAATTACCCTTGTGCAATCCACTTATGATACATTAATTGCAGGGCTAAAAACGCCAGGTAATATTACTGATGATGAAGTGAAACGGGCCATTGAGCCGATGCTTGCCAATTGGAAAACAGCAAAAGAGCAAAATTCGTTTTGGTTATCTCGTCTTAAAGTCATGCATACTCGTTCGGATAGTTTTGCACGTTTTGAAGCTCAACCCGGTATTTATGCGCAGATCACGCCAGAAGTGTTGACCCGTTTAGCGCGTGAGTATTTAACCGAGAAAAATAAAATTGAAGTGGTTGTGTTACCTGAAGTGGCGACTAAGCTCTAAGGTCGTAACATAGATATTCACTCTTATGCACCATCCCAGCAAGCAGTGGGCTAGGCAGCACGCCTAGTCCATATCAATTCTGCCACGTAATTGCTTTTGTAAGCCGTGCTTGGTTTTAGTATTTAGGCGTTTACGTACGGAAGAACGACTCGGTCGGGTCGCTTTACGTGGTAATTGCACGACACCAGCGTTGCGGATCAAGTGTACCAAGCGTTCAATCGCATCGCGTTTATTGGCTTCTTGGGTGCGATGATTTTGGGCTTTTAGTACCAGAATGCCTTCGTCGGTTATGCGCGAATCTTGTCTTTTTAATAATCCCTGCTTATACCTAAACGGCAAATTTGAAGCATGAATATTAAACTTTAAATGAATGGCAGAGGAAACTTTGTTCACATTTTGGCCGCCAGCACCTTGTGCACGCATGGCTTGCAATTCAATACTGCTATCACTCAAATACACGCCGTCTTCAATAAAAATGTCCATTAATACTCAGTTCCTGTGGTGCCATTCGTCAATAATAAGTCAATAATAAGGAAAAAACGGTAAATAAGCATTTAGTAAATCGTTACTTTGACGATAAATATCATAGCAAGATTTTTTGTATACGAAAGGAAAAAGGGATTTATCTTTCATGATCACTTTTAGCTTAAAAATAACTAGGTATTTTTATGACCTCCTTTCTTATAGCACCATCGAAAAAGTCGCTATTGACTATTCATACGCTTTACTTGTCATTATGTTTAATGATGCTCGCTACTCAAGCCTCTACAAAAACCGCTGAAGACTACGCTAACATTCTCAATCAATCGGGTAAACAACGTATGTTGACTCAAAAAATGTCTAAAGAATCTTTATTGATTGCATTAGGGCATGAGTCTGCTGAAAACCAAGCCAAATTGCGTTCAACCATTAGTCTCTTTGACCGAACCTTAAAAGGATTAAAGTCAGGTAATGCTGATCTTGAGTTACCGGCTAATTCACAACCACAAATCTTAGCGCAACTGGCTGTGGTCGAACAGCTCTGGGCAAAACTGAAGCCTACTGTAGAAGCTATTTCTATCGGTACGGTCACGGATTCAGATCTTAAGTAATTACTCGATTAAATTTTTACTTAGACTATTGTTATTTATTACTTTTATAGCATTGAGCGGCATAAGCGTATTTTCCGTGTGGCAATTATCATTGTTAAGTGATGACATTACCGAAAGCGTTGAAAGTTCCGACCAGATAAATCAATCAATGTTGACAGTCACAGCAAGGACTTCTCAATCAGCTAAATTAGCAGAACATGTTTCAGAGAACATGCGTGACAAAGTCACTGATAATTTAACTATCAGCGCAGCCGATTTGAAACAAATCCAAAAGGGTTTATCTAACGCAGTGACCACATTTTCTGAAGTTATTGGTGATGGTGACGAGGAAATAGATGCCGAATTGTTACTAATCGATATTGAAGATGTTTACGAAGTACTGCGCCGTGAAATGTTACCTAGATTACGCACTTTAACGCAAGAGCTAGAACAAACAGCAACAGTAGGTAAAGATGTTCAAGCCTCCGTGACGCAAATATCAGAACGTTTGAGTGATACGTTATTGAGTGCACAGCAAGTAACTGATTTAGCCAGTCATAGTATTGATGTTGCCAATACTAATGTTTCCGGTGTCGACCAAACGATTACCTTTGTCAGCATCGCTGCGGTGACTAGTATCGTCGCATTACTATTATTTATCATCGGGATGAGCAGTGCCATCTATGAGCCGATAGAACAGCTTAAAGAAATGCTCACAGATATTGCTAATGGTAATGGAGATTTAACCAAGCGCATGCGTTATGAAGCAAAAAATGAATTTGGGGAAATCTCAGGGTTATTTAATCAATTTGTTTCGAAACTCCAACGCACGGTGGCCGATGTTAAAACTAATGTTGCCGATATGGATCAGCAAATTGTCGCCATGACTGAAGAAGCAAATCGTGCTACCAACGATATATCCACTCAAAAAGAAGCAATAACCATGATTGCGACGTCGATGAATGAGATGGAAATGTCAGTACAAGAAGTGGCGAATAACTCCAAAGAAGCCGCCTCCGCAGCTAATGCGACTAGCCAGACAGCGAATGATGGGCAAGGTATTGTATTGGGTACGATTAAATCTATTGAGACCTTAGCGGGGGATGTAGAAAATGCCGCCGGAGTGATTACGCAATTAGAAGAAGACAGTACTGCGATGCGTAAGGTGACCGATACAATTGAAGGGATTGCAGAACAAACGAATTTGCTTGCACTGAATGCTGCAATTGAGGCGGCGAGAGCGGGTGAGCAAGGTCGAGGATTTGCTGTCGTAGCAGATGAAGTGCGTGCGCTAGCTGGGCGGACACAAGAGTCGACGGTAGAAATACAAACCATGATTAACCGATTGCAAGAATCCACCAAAAATGCGGTTGAAAAAATGGAAACGAGTAAAAATGAAGCATTAAAAGCGGTGAAATCGGCAGAAGAAGCAGGTAACTCATTATCTAATATTACCAGTAGTGTGTCGCAAATTGATAATATGTCGATTCAAATTGCAACAGCATCAAGTCAGCACAGATGTTGACCGAGCGTTCAGCGCATTTGAAAACGTTGATGAACCAGTTCCAAGTGTAATAAAATACTGCATTTGCAGTGAACTCACGAAGAACTAACAGGAGGAACAAGCGCTATGCAGTAGTGAGCTAGCGCTTGATATGAGAGGCCAAAAGTGTTGTCTTAAGTAGTGTTAAGGCAGCACTTTTTTATAGGGTTTAACCGTTACTTGTGCATACACACCGGCTTCAATGTAAGGATCAACATCAGCCCAAGCTTGCGCAGCAACCAGTGAATCAAATTCTGCAATCACTAATGAACCTGTAAAACCTGCAGGACCAGGATCTGCTGAATCAATCGCAGGGTTCGGACCCGCAGCAAACAATTTTCCGTCAGCTTTGAGGGCTTCTAAACGCGCTATATGTGCTGGACGAGCCGCTAAACGCGCGTCTAACGTACCTGGTTTATCTTCTGCGACTATGCTATACCACATGGCATATTTTCCTTATTTGGGACATGCCGGTCACTATTATTTAGCAGTACCGGCTTTCATGTTATGGACGAATTCACCTAACGATTGCAACATTGTTGGCGTGTCATCTAGATATTTAGCGATGATATTCACTGTTGCTGAACCAGAAATAGCGCCAGCTGCTCCTGATGCAATCGCATGTGCAACTTGTTCAGGTGTGGAAATACCAAAACCCAATAATGGTGGCGCAACTTTATATTTAGCTAATTTTTCAATCAGTTCACTTGCTGGCGTTTCTGCCGCTGTTTCAGCCCCCGTTACACCTGCACGACCTAATAGATAGGTATAACCACTAGATAACTCACCTATCGCGGTTAGGGTTTCTTCAGTTGCATTAGGTGGCGCAATTAATATTTGGTCAATCTCGTAGGCCTTAGCCACATCAATAAAGCGTTGTGCTTCACGTAATGGTACATCGGCGATTAAAATTGAATCCACACCACTGGCTTTTGCTTGGGCATAAAAATGTTCAATGCCACGCGCTAACACTAAGTTAGAGTATAGTAATAATCCAATTGGGATTTCTGGGTTATCATGACGAATTTGCGCAATAATTTCTAAACATTCACCCGGCGTATTGCCGTTGTCTAAAGCGCGTATGCTCGCAGCTTGAATAGTTGGACCATCAGCAATGGGGTCTGAATACGGAAAGCCGAGCTCTAATGCATCAGCACCATTATCTACTAACGTTTGCACGATTTTAATAGACGTGGCACGGTCGGGATCACCTAGCATCACAAACGGGACAAATGCCCCTTCGTTTTTCGCGTCTAGTTGACTAAACATAGTTTCATAACGAGCCATTAAATATCATCTCCTAAAATGCTAGTCACGTGCGCTAAATCTTTATCGCCACGACCTGATAAATTCACCACGATAATGGTTTCTTCAGTTGCTTCATCCGCCATATTCAATGCATGTGCAATCGCGTGAGATGATTCTAATGCTGGAATAATACCTTCTTTACGAGCAAGTAATTTAAATGCATTCAATGCTTCATCATCAGTTGCTGCAACATACTCTGCACGACCAATATCTGATAGGTAGGCATGTTGTGGTCCGACTGCTGGATAATCTAATCCAGCTGATACCGAATAAGACTCTTCGATTTGGCCATCTTTGTCTTGCATAATATAACTAAATGCACCATGTAAAATACCTTTGGTGCCGGTACAAATAGTGGCTCCATGCTCGTGTGTGTGTAGGCCTTTTCCTGCGGGCTCTACGCCAATTAAGCGAACTGAAGGCTCATCAATGAAATCAGCAAACATACCGATAGCATTTGAACCACCACCAACACAAGCCACTAATGCATCCGGTAAACGACCTTCTTTTTCTAGGATCTGCGCACGGGTTTCTTCACCAATCATACGGTGAAATTCACGTACGATGGTTGGGAACGGATGAGGCCCTGCTGCGGTGCCTAATAAATAGTGTGCTTTATCATAGTTAGCTGACCAATCACGCATCGCTTCATTGACGGCATCTTTTAACGTACCAGAACCGGCATGAACTGGAATCACTTCGGCACCCATTAAACGCATACGAAATACATTTGGAGATTGACGTTCAACGTCTTTTGCACCCATGTAAATACGTGCCTTCAAGCCTAACAATGCACATGCTAGAGCAGTCGCAACACCATGTTGACCTGCGCCAGTTTCGGCAATGACTTCGGTTTTACCCATACGTTTAGTGAGTAACGCTTGTCCTAAAACCTGATTGGTTTTGTGTGCGCCACCGTGTAATAAATCTTCACGTTTAAGATACAATTTAACTAACGGATTGGACACTAAATTACGCGATAACGTCATCGCAGTAGGACGACCTGCATAATCTTTGAGTAACCCCATGAATTCTTGTTGAAATTCAGGATCGGTTTGAGCATCGGTAAATGCTTGTTCTAGTTGGTCTAATGCTGGGATCAATAACTCTGGTACATACATGCCACCAAAATCGCCAAACTTACTTTCTAAATGGTTCATAATTTCTCACTCGATTAATAGGTGCGCAATTGTGAAAACAATTGAGTGATGTGTGAAAGTGATTTATCACCCGGTGCACTTTCGACACCTGAATTAACGTCTAGCAGACTGACGCCTGTAGCTAGCGCTTGTGTAATATTTTCTGGAGATAATCCGCCGGCCAAACCAATGCGAGATTTATCTTCAATATCGGCCAATATAGACCAATTAAACTGTTGTCCAGTGCCGCCTTTTTCAGTTTGACCGGCGTGGGTCACTTGGCAATCCAATAACATCATATCAACATCTGTATATAACAAAGAAGGAAGTGCTTCGCTGACGCCTAAAGCTAGCCAAATTTGACAATATTCTGGGAGTTGACCGCGCAAACGCGTGATAAAATCTTGATCTTCATCGCCATGTAATTGCACTGCACATAATTGTAACTGTTTTACATACGTAATAATCGTCTCAATGGTTTCATTTACAAACACACCAACATAATTAAACGGTGCAACATCAACGATATGTTGTGCTTGTGCTAATGAGACACTGCGCTTGGATTGTGCTGCAAAAATAAGTCCCATATAAGATACGGGTTGCTGGCTAATCGCTAATGCTTGTTGTGCCTGAGTAATGCCGCAAACTTTGACTGTGCCGTAAGCTAATTGACGAACCGCACGAGTTAAATCACTTTGTCCCATCAAGGCACTGCCAACTAAAAAGCCATTAACGAGCGGCGCTAGTCGAGCGATATCAGCGCGGGTATAAATACCTGATTCAGATATCATTAAGCCGTTATGACCCAGTTCAGTGAGTAAAGGCACTAAGCGCTCAGTGGTGCCTAAATCCGTCGATAAATCGCGTAAATCACGGTTATTGATCCCAATAATTTTAGCGCCTAAGGCGACGGCACGACGTGTTTCTTCTGCGTTACTGACTTCGGTTAACACGTCTAAATCCAAGCTCTCAGCGCATTGGCTTAATTGCGTGTAAGTAGCGTCATCTAACACCGATAACATTAATAATACAGCGTCGGCTTGATAATACCTGGCTAGATATATTTGGTACTCATTAACAAAGAAGTCTTTGTTAAGTACCGGAATATCGACGTGACTCGTCACATAGGACAAGTACTCGTAGGTACCTTGGAAATATTTTTCATCCGTCAGCACAGACAAACACGCTGCGATCTCTTTATATGCACCTAAGATTTCATCTAAATCAAAAATGGGGCGAATTAGGCCTTTCGATGGTGATGCTTTTTTACATTCTAAAATATAACCGGCATTGGGCTGGTTTAAGGCATCATAAAAACTTTTGGTTGATGGCGTTAACTGGTCTTTAAACTCGGTTAACGGAAAATCTGCTTCGCGTTTTGCGATTTCAATTCGTTTATCATCAACAATTTTAGCAAGGACGTTCTGCATCTTGGTTCCTATTTCTGAATTACTATTTTATGTATTACTGTTGACTAAGCTGTGCAGCCTGATCAATTGTTGCTAATGGTTTGCCTTGACTCATGGCCTGTTGAGCCATATCTGCGCCGTCTTTAAACGATGCCGCTAGTCCAGATAAATGCAATAGTGCACCTGCATTCATGGCAATCGCAGCAGTATGAGCCGGGGCTCCGCTACCGGCAAAAACCTTAGCTATAGCCTCTTTGTTTTCTTGGGGCGAGCCTCCGACAATAGCATCTAATGGATAGCTGGATAAGCCAAAATCACTTGGAGTCACTTCATATTCTGTTAGCTCTTCGCCATTAATTTGAACAACATGACTTGCACCGTGCAATGCAAACTCATCCAGCCCTGAACCATGCACAACTAATGCGTGCTGGTGGTCGAGGAGCTGTAACGTATGTGCATAAGGTAATAATAGCTCTGGGGTATACACTCCCATCACGGAATGCGTTGGCTTAGCTGGATTAGCCAAAGGACCTAAGACATTAAATAAGGTGCGCGTTTTGAGTGTCGTGCGGACATTCATCGCATGTTTAACGCCAGCATGATAAACCGGAGCAAATAAAAAGCACAGTTTGCTGTCGTCTAAACACATTTTTGCTGTTTGCGGAGACATATCTAATTTTACGCCAAAGGCATTAAATAAATCTGCTGATCCAGACTGGCTAGAGACACTTCGATTACCGTGCTTTGCGACGGGTAAACCACAACTTGCGGCGACAACACTTGCCGCGCTAGAAATATTGATGGTGTTATGACCATCGCCACCGGTACCTACAATATCCGCGAAAGCGTAGTCAGGGCGGATAAATGGCGTAGCATGATTGACCATCGCTTGGGCCGCACCAGCGATTTCATTGGGTGTCTCACCTTTGATTTTTAATGCGATTAACAATGCGGTTAAATGAATGTCATCAAGGTTACCTTGCATGACTTCACCAAAAATTGCCGTAACCTGCGCCTGAGTTAAATCTTGTTGGCTGTATAAGCTTGTTAATGTTTCATTTATTGCATTCATCAATTGAGTTCCTTTTATTGTGCAGCCCAGAGTACAGTTATTGTGTTAACAAATGTTGCGCAACTAAAAATTCAATACTTTTTGCCAATAATTGACTCCCTTGATGGGTCAAAATTGACTCTGGGTGAAATTGAAAACCCAGCATATTATGTGCTTCATGATATACCGCCATCGGAATGTCATTGACCTGAGCTAACACCGATAAACTCGAAGGTACCGAAGATGCCATTAGAGAATGATACCTTGCTACCGGTAAAGGCTGCGCAAAACCACTAAACATTTTATCACCACAGTGGGTTATGTCAGATGATTTGCCATGCATGACCGCTTCTGCGCGCGATATTATACCACCAAAATGCTCGACAATCGCTTGGTGTCCCAAACAAATCCCTAAAACAGGAAAGTGTCCGGATACTTTTTGTAACAGCTCCAACATGCAGCCGGCTTCATGTGGTGCACCCGGACCCGGTGATAGTAAGAGTAATACGTGACGAGTCGCACTAAGATCGTTTAATACCTGCATTATGGTATCTGCATGCACAGTATTACGATAAATGTGCATATCAATATCTAACGTGCGTAATTCATCGACTAAGTTATACGTGAAAGAATCGACATTATCGAGCATCACAACGGATAAGTTTTTCATCAGCTCGACTCCTGAAGTTGTTGGCTGAGGATCACAGCCTTTATGACTGCTTGGGCTTTAGCACGCGTTTCATCGGCTTCACTTTGTGCTACTGAATCATAGACTACACCGGCACCGGCTTGAACGTGAGCGATATTATGTTGCACAAATGCCGAACGGATCACGATACAAGAATCCATATTTCCTTGACCATCAAGATAACCGACGGCGCCGCCGTAACTGCCTCTGCGTTGTTGCTCTACTTGGCGGATCAAAGTGGCAGCACTGACTTTCGGTGCGCCGACTAACGTACCCATATTTAAACACGCTTGATAGGCATGCAGTGCATCGAGGTCGGTACGTAATTGACCGACTACGCGAGAAACTAAATGCATGACATGCGAGTAACGGTCAACTTTGAGTAGTTCTTTGACGTAACGCGTGCCGGGTTGAGAGACTCGTGCAACATCATTTCGAGCCAGATCAACCAACATAATGTGTTCTGATTTTTCCTTTAGATCTTCACGTAAATTTAATTCAATTCGACTATCTAAATCATTATCTAAACTGCCGTCTTGACGTTTGCCTCGTGGTCGAGTGCCGGCAATCGGGTATATTTCGACTTGGTTGGAAGTCGTGGTATATTTTAAGGCCGATTCAGGGGATGCACCAAATAAAGCAAAGTCTGCATCTTGCATAAAAAACATGTAAGGCGACGGATTCAACAATTTTAATTGTTGGTATGCCAAAATAGGGGACTGACAAGGTAAACTAAATGTACGAGATGGCACCACTTGAAAAATGTCACCGGCTAGAATATGTTCTTTCAAAAATGTCACATCATTGCAAAATTGCTCATCTGATTTATCCACTTGCACATCAGCATCGTTAACGGATAAATCAATGCATGTGGTTTGTAGTGCAAGTTGTGTCGGTGCAACGTGCAATGCCGCACTTAATTGCTCAATGCGCTGTGCTTGTTGCGTTTGTGTTGTCGTATAATCAGGTCCCGTAAAGAGATTACTAATAAGCGCTGTGGATCGCGCTTTGTGGTCAATAACACAGAGTGTTTGGGCAAGATAAAAAACAAAGTCTGGACAGGTGTTAGCGCCGTTTTTTACCTCAGGTAATGCTTCTACAGTGCCCAGTAAGTCATACGCAAAACATCCCCCTAAAAATACAGCAAAGGGCAAACTGCGGTCATGCTCTATATCATTAACACAATGTCGCAGTACATCAAACACCCCGGTGGATTTTAAGCGCGTATCCTCATCGCATTGGTCATTTGGCAAGCTAAACGTAAATTCGGCGCAACTTGATGACTGCTTGGTAACAAATAGGCCTAGTGCCGTCACTAATACCTTGAGTGCGTTTTCACCGTTTGCGTTTAAGGCATCGGCACGGACAACTAAACCGTTACATTCAAACCGGACACAGGCATCTAATAACATGATGCTTTTTAAATTATCTTTACTGTCTATTTCAGCGGATTCAAGCAGTAAGGTATGCGATGTGTCATGGGTAACATCAAAGTAACTGGCGAGGGGATCGGCAACATAGTCAATCACATTAGTGATACTGTGTACTTTTCCAGTGAGATGTAAATTATCGGTCATCGCAAGCTATACCTTGTGTTAATGCTGTATTTGTTTAAAAACGATAGTAAAAATACATGAAATTCAACCATAAAAAAAGCCCGTATTACCGGGCTTTTATTGTGACACACATGCGCACAAACAGCCCTAGAGGGACTGCCACCACCAAATGCTGATTGTAGTTGTTTGTGCGAATGAAATCATTAATGCTCTCGTCTTAAATATTGTTTAAATACCAATCGTTTATCTATTACGTATTGGTGTATAATGGCACATAGAATTTAACAATTGCGCGCGCATGTCAACCTTTATTTTAACAGCGAGGTATGACAATTTCGCAACGCAAGCAAATAAGTCGCCAAGCTGGGTCCGATGAAAATTGATTTACATACTCACACACACTATTCTGATGGGCATTTGTCGCCTGAAGAATTAGTCATGCGCGCGCATCAAATGCAAGTAGATGTCTTAGCTATCACCGACCATGATACGACGCAAGCCTTGGTCGAAGCGCGAACATACCAACAGACGCAAAAAAGGTCACTGCAAATCATCTCAGGGATTGAGATAACTTCTCGCTGGCATGGTTTTGATATTCATATATTAGGGCTTAATTTTGACGAGCAACATCCTAGTTTAGCAGCTCGCTTAGCTGAGCAAGAGCAGACGCGTGTGGATCGCGCCCAGCAAATGTGCGATAAACTTGCTAAGTGTGGTATTGAGGGCGTGTTTGATGAAGCGATGAAGCGCGTAGGACAAGGGCAAATAACCCGTGCACACATAGCGCAAGTCTTACTGGAACGCGGAGAAGTCAGCTCATTTCAAGGAGCCTTTACCCGCTATATAGGTAAGGACAAGCGTGCTTATGTCAATGCAAAGTGGATTGACGTTAAGACCGCAATTGAATGGATCCACGAAGCTGGCGGAGTAGCGGCTATTGCGCATCCGGCCAGTTATGACATGAATACTAAATGGCTGCGGAAGTTGTTAAGTGATTTTAGTACATGGGGCGGGGATGGCATGGAAGTGACACATCCTAATATGCAATCAACAAAAAAAGCACTTCTGGCTAAACTTGCGTTAGAATACAACCTTAAAGCAGTAGTAGGTTCTGATTTTCATTTTCCTAGCCGTTGGACTGAATTAGGAAAGCGCTTAGATATTAGTGCAGAGTTGACTCCAATATGGAGTAATTGGAGCCAGATAGCGTCATTAAATAAGGAATTGATATGAGTCAGTTTTTCTATATCCACCCGGATAACCCTCAGGTAAGACTAATTAAGCAAGCCGTTGAACTGATCAAACAAGGTGAAGTCATCGTTTATCCAACAGATTCAGGCTATTCAATTGGTTGCCAAATGGATAACAAAAATGCGCTTGAACAATTATGTAAGATACGGGAACTAGACAAAACCCATAATTTCACGCTGATGTGTCGTGATGTATCGGAACTCTCAGATTATGCACGCGTTGATAATGTCGCGTTTCGATTATTAAAAAATAACACACCAGGGCCTTACACGTTTGTGTTTAAAGCCACCAAAGAAGTGCCTAAGCGTTTACAAAATCCAAAACGTAAAACGATTGGAATCCGTGTTCCAAATAATGCGATAGCACTGGCGCTGTTAGAGGAGCTTGGTGAACCACTTATGTCCACGACATTAATTATGCCTGGTGAGGGCGTGGCTGAATCAGATCCAGAAATCATTAGGGATAAGTTAGAGCGTCGTGTTGGTCTGATTATTCATGGTGGCTATCTGAGTGAACAACCGACCACTGTGATTGATTTATCGGAAGATGAGATGCAAATTTTACGTCAAGGCTCTGGCGATATTAGTCCTTTTGTATAAGCAATTGGATTGAGTATGAGTGACTCGACAGCATCAGGGCCCCCCTCACTGCCAGATATGGTACAACAACCGCTACCGTTAGCTTTTGTCAATGGTAAAGCGTTAGTCGAAAAACCGATTGATTTGTATATTCCACCTGATGCGTTAGAAGTCATCTTAGAGACATTTTCAGGGCCCTTGGATTTACTCCTGTATTTGATCCGCAAACAAAAAGTAGAAATCGTCGATTTGCCTGTGTTCGATATTACTAAGCAATATATGGAATATGTCGACGTTATGATCGATATGAAGTTGGAACTTGCCGCGGATTACATGTTAATGGCGGCGATGTTAGCGGAAATTAAATCCCGACTATTATTGCCTAAATTAGAGATAGTTGATGAAGAAGATGATCCTCGCGCTGAGCTCATTCGTCGTTTAAAAGAATATGAAATTATTAAAGATGCGGCGTTGCAATTAGATGCGATACCGCGTTTAGAGCGAGATATGTTTCATGCTAAAGCGGTGGCTGCCCCAAACATCGCTGCACAACCATTGTTACCAGAAGTATCGCTGCAGGCATTGGTGTTGGCATTTCAAAAAGCGGTAGCACGCAGTGCTGTCTTAACGCATCATCACATCGAACGTGAGCAATTATCCACCAGAGAGAGGATGTCACGGATATTAAATATGCTGCGAAAGTGTGACTTTATGCCACTAACTGCGTTGTTTACAGCGGAAGAAGGGCGCAGTGGTTGTGTCGTGAGTTTTTTAGCAGTATTAGAGTTAGTTAAAGAAGGTATGTTAGAATGCGTTCAGGTTAAAGCATACAGCGATGTACATGTCCGCCTAGCCCGGCAGGAGTAACATGGTGAAAATTAAACATGAGCAGCTGAAACAACTCATCGAGGCTGCTATTTTTGCCTCCGATAAGCCGATTTCGATTAACCGGTTGAAGCAAACCGTGCTGATGGATTTTAACCTATCTAAACTATCAATAAAGCATGTGATTGACGAATTAGTGTTAGACTACCAACCTCGCGGGATTAACTTGCTAGAATTAGGTAGCGGGTATCGCTTTCAAACCCAAGATAGCTTAAGCGAATGGTTAGGTAGATTATGGGAAGAAAGTGCACCTCGATATTCTCGTGCATATTTAGAAACCTTAGCGTTAATTGCTTACCGACAACCCATTACCCGCGGTGAAATTGAACAAGTTCGTGGTGTCGCCGTAGGTTCAAATATCATTAAAACGTTGACCGAGCGAGATTGGATTGACGTGGTCGGGCACAAAGACGTGCCAGGAAGACCCGCATTATATGCAACAACAAAAGGATTTTTAGATTATTTTGGGTTGGCTTCCCTTGCACAATTACCCGATGCCGATAACTTTTTATCAGCACTGGATAAAGCACAAGAGCCAATAATGTTGGATGAATCATCATCCGACCCTTCATCAACGGTGGACACTCAAGCCGCAGATGAAACTGATTTACCTTCAACTGAGCAAATACATTAATGTCAGATAAATTACAAAAAGTCCTAGCCAACAACGGTGTTGGTTCACGTCGTGAGATGGAAACATGGATTGAACAAGGCAGAGTTTCTGTCAACGGCGCAATTGCCACCTTGGGCGATAGAGTAGGACCGACAGATCAAATTCGTGTTGATAATAATCTACTTAAACGTGATCAAAATGCGCCTGTGTGTCGCGTATTAATGTATAACAAGCCAGAAGGTGAGTTATGTTCTCGAACAGATCCGATGGGACGCTTAACCGTGTTTGATCGTCTACCAAATATTAATTCAGGCCGCTGGATTGCCGTTGGTCGCTTGGATTTAAATACCGCAGGGTTATTATTGTTTACTAATGATGGTGAACTGGCTAATCGTTTGATGCACCCGCGTCATGAAGTTGAACGTGAATATGCCGTGCGAGTATTTGGTGAAGTGGATGCCAAGACATTGGTCACCTTACAAAAGGGTGTTGAGTTAGATGATGGTATTGCCAAATTTACCAACATCATCGCGCGTCCCAATGAAGAAGAAAGCATTAACTCGTGGTTTAACGTGTCTTTATCCGAAGGCCGTAACCGTGAAGTACGCCGTTTATGGGAATCTCAAGGGGTGCAAGTATCACGCTTAATTCGCCTCAGATACGGTCCATTATCATTGCAAAAACGTTTACCACAAGGTGCGTGGATTGAATTAGAGTTGAATGATGTCAACGCATTGCGTAAACAAGTTCAGCTGCCTGTTGAAACTGAAACCGTCGTGGGTATTGGTGATAATAAACTTGACCATGTGACATTGCAGCGTATGCGCCGTTCAGTTAAAAAGCACAAAGAGCGTGCAGGCACACCCAATAAACCTAACCCTGATGGTAGTGAAGCAATGGGAAGTGACGGTCAACGTGCTCGTAAACCAAATGAACGCAAACCTAACGGTGGACGTCCAGCAGCAAATGGTGGCAAGGGTAAAGGGAATCGAGGTAAATCAGGACCTGGTAAACCTAATGTTGGCAGAACTCGTGCTGGGACTAGTGATGTACAACCGAGTGATAAGCCTGGTGCTAAGACAGGTATTAAGCCCGGTACTAAGCCCGGTACTAAGCCTAAGCGCACTAATCCAAACAGAAAAAAGCCTACGCGTCAGCAACAAGGTCAATAAGATAAATAATGACACGTGTATCTGGCTATAGCGAAGTTTTGCTATAGCCAATAATTATTTAACTGAACTAGCTTAACGGAGTAGTAAACTCTGGATCAAGTTCAAAATCACCGTCTACTTTAGTGAGTTTGTTATCACTAAAAGTAATAATCAATTCTTTACGCAAGTCTTTACCACGTCCTTCCATACCACGAGTAATTTCATAGACGTAATACCAAGTGTCAGGATCGAAGCTGTCTTTGATCACTGGCTGACCTAAAACAAACTGTACTTGTTCTTTGGTCATTTCGATGCGTAATTTTTTAACATCACGATCATCTAGATAATTACCTTGCGGTATATCAATTCTAAAAATCCAATTTGAACAACCAGATAACGTAATCGTTGCGACAAGACAAAATATTAGGGGAGTCAGTTTCATTAAAAGCCTAGTTAGTATTTTTTTGACAATTGAATGCTATATTAGTGCTTATGACCATTCAACCGTTTATTGGTTCAATTACCGTTTATTTACACAAAATAGGCTTAACTGACTTTTTTTAATAACTCTTGAGCGTTTGCGATGGCGGTATCGGTCAAAGTATCACCAGCTAACAACCTAGCAAGCTCTCTCACACGTTGCTCTCCATCGAGTGCGCGCATCGTTGTCTCTGTCGTCGAACCATCGGTTAGTTTATTAACAAACAATTGCTGATGTCCTTGTGCGGCGACTTGCGGTAAGTGAGTGACACACATGACCTGGGTCGTTTCCCCTAGCTTACGTAATAAACTGCCAACAATTGAAGCTGTTGGACCACTAATACCTGTATCGACTTCATCAAAAATCAAGGTCGGAACGTGATTTAGATGAGAGGTGATGACTTGGATCGCCAAGCCTATTCGTGATAACTCACCGCCAGAAACCACGTGTTCAATGACATCCATCGGTTGCCCAGGGTTAGTGGTGACCAAAATTTGAATCGCGTCTAAGCCAAGCTCATTGATTGGTGCTATGGCATCATAATTGACCGCAAATTCTAATTGAGTGTATTGCATATTCATTTGGGCAACGGATGCGACAATTTTGTCTGCGAGCTGTTTTCCAGCTTTATTTCTTGATGAACTTAACGCTTGTGTGGACTGCATGTATGTTTGATAGCAAGTAGCGACTTCGTTAGCTAATGCTTCAAGGGAGCCTGAATCTTGTTGTAAGTCGGCATACTCAGCCGCTAAAGCTTGGTGTGTAGCAAAAAGCTCTTCAGGCATGACATTGTGCTTGCGTGCGAATTCCATGACTTGTTGATAGCGTTGCTCTGTTTGTTGCATTCGCATTGGATCAATATCTAATTCATCACAGTAGTTACGTAATTCGTTCGCGGCTTCTTCAATATTAATGGCACTGTCTTTTAAGATATCAACAATGGGTTGCAAAGTCGCATCATGGGTTTGTAGATGCTCTAATTCAGTGACGCATTTTTGAACTAAGGAAAGAGCATTACTGTCATCATTATCGTATAAGCGATAGAAACTCAGTTGTGCTTCTTCTAATAAGGTTTGTGAGTTAGATAGACGTTTGAATTCAATTTCTAATTGTTCAAATTCACCTTCTTGCAGGCCAAACACATCCAGCTCTTCAACTTGATAGCTTAATAATTGATAGCGGTCCTGGCGTTGTTGTTGTGATGCTAAAAGGCCTTCATAATGATGTTTGGTTTTTTTGTATGCGTGAAAACTGGTTTTAACCGATTGCATCAACTCAGGATGATGTGCAAATTGATCAAGTAACAATAATTGTGCGTCCGGTTTTAATAATTGATGATGGGCATGTTGACCATGGATACTCACCAACCATTGACCTAAGGTTTTAAGCTGGGCAAGGGTAACGGTTTTACCATTGATAAACGCCTTAGAACGTCCCTCTGCCGATATCACTCGGCGAATGACACATTCATGTGAGGATTCTTCTTGATGTAATTCTAATTCACTTAACCATTGCTGCACATGTGGCAATGCAGCAATATCAAATTCTGCGATGACAGAGGCTTTATCACAGTTTTTACGTACGGCATTGGCATCGGCGCGAGCACCTAAACATAAACTTAAACCGTCTATTGCTATCGATTTACCGGCGCCGGTTTCACCGGTGACGACAGAGAGGCCATGACGAAAATCAACATGGACTGATTTGACTACTGCAAAGTTTTCAATAGAGAGTGCCAAGATCATAATTATAAAACCACTGGTTAAATATACATTAAGTGTAAATATATACAGTAATTTGGTTTCATGCAAGATCAGTTTTTAATAAAGTTTACTGCCCCAGTTTAGTTTGGTGCTTAAGACGTTAAAGTAGTCGTAACTAGGCGGATGTACTAGGTTGAGTTGATTAGGTGATTTGCGAATGACCACTTCATCTCCTGGCAATATACTCAACATAATGTGGCTATCACAAGAAACCTGTAGATTATCCGAATTGACTTTAGACACCCGCAAGCTGATTTTACTGTCTGCATCAACAACAATAGGTCGAGAGGTCAGGGTATGTGGAAACATGGGTACCAAGGTTAGGGCATTTAATGACGGCATTAATATCGGTCCGCCGCCGGATAATGAATAAGCCGTAGAGCCTGTTGGTGTCGCGATGATTAAGCCATCTGAGCGTTGCGAAAACATAAAACGGCCATTCACATCAACTTCAAATTCCATCATGTGCGCAACTTTGCCATGGTGTAATACCACTTCGTTGACGGCAACATTCGTGGATTTTAGTGATTCATGGCGAAATACATCCACTTCTAATAAAAACCGCTGTTCGATAATGCCTTTGCCTGCGAATATAGCGTCAAGATCTTCGGTAATTGTTTCAGGATCAATATCGGTCAAGAAACCTAAATTACCGCGGTTAACGCCAATAACATGGATTGGAAAGCGAGCTAATACCCGGGCTGCACCTAACATGTTGCCATCACCACCGACGACGATTGCTAGATCGGCTTCTTGTCCGATAGTGACAAGTTCAGCGCTAGTTAGTCGCTCATCATCCATTTCTGCATGTAAGCGTGATTCAATCAGTACCTTGCAGCCTTTTTCGTGCAAATAATGAGTGAGTGCCGTCAAACTAACATGCGTGCCTTCATCTTGCGGCTTTCCAATTAATCCAACGGTGGCGTATTTCATCTGTTACTTCCTTTGAGCAGTATGCAGTGAAATGTAACATTAACCGCATTTTTTGCCAACTAACCAATTAGTTAGCGGGTTTATCGTGCAGTCCAACCGCCATCTAAAATGAGAGTTTGACCGGTAATATTTTTAGCGCCAGAAGAAATCAAAAAATGCGCAGTTTGTGCCAGTTCACTGATCTCAATAAACGCTTTTTTCGGCATGGGTTCGAGCATGATTTTGTTGACGACGTCCTCTTCAGAGATCCCGTTTTCAATTGCTTGTTTGGCTATCTGTGCTTCGACTAGTGGGGTTTTAACATAGGCTGGGCACAGCGTATTGATGGTGATGTCATGCTCACCCGTTTCTAATGCAATCGTTTTGGCAAACCCTAACAAGCCATGTTTAGCAGCGACATAGGCAGATTTATAAGGCGATGCAACCACCGAGTGAATTGACCCGACGTTAATAATACGGCCAAAATTGCGCTCCCGCATCCCTGGTAAGAATGCTTGGGTTAGCATGGCTGGAGCAACGAGCATAATGTTGATCAGTAGTTGCCATTTTTCAGGCGGGAAGTCTTCGATTTTAGCGACATGCTGAATCCCAGCATTGTTGATTAAAATATCAATGGTTTCATCGTGCAAGGTTTCAGTTAATGTTGCAATTGCCACTGTATCGGTTACATCAAGTACCACAGGGCGACAACTAATGTTTTGAGCCGCTAATGTCTCGCATGCCTCAATCGCCGCTTGCTCATTAATATCTACGATGAGAATTCGATGTCCTTGTTGACCTAAAAATTCTGCTATTCCAAAACCAATACCGCTTGCACCGCCGGTAATAAAAACTGTCTTCGCCATGTTTATTTTCCTTAAAAGTTATTGATTTGCTTTTGCTAAAATTCTATCTAATGCATTAGCAAATTGTTGTCTTTGCGTTGGTGTAATGGGGGGGGGGCCACCGGTTTGCACGCCACTTGAGCGCATGGTATCCATAAAGTCTCGCATATTTAGAATACTTCTAATGTTATGCGTGGTGTATAACTCGCCACGAGGATTTAATGCAATAGCTGATTTTTCAATGACTTCGGCTGCCAATGGAATATCTGCTGTAATAACTAAATCATCCGGTGTCACTCTTAGTACGATTTCATCGTCGGCAACATCAAATCCTTGTGGCACTTGCAGCATATGGATAAACGCAGATGCCGGTTTTTTGATGGATTGGTTCGCCACCAGCGTTAAATGTGTCTTGGTGCGCTGTGCAGCCCTAAATAATATTTCTTTAATCAAGTTAGGGCAGGCGTCGGCATCCACATAGATATGCATGTTGATTGTTTCTCTCTAGTGATTCAATAATAAGATGATGCCAAATCACTTCCATGAATGATATTTATTTTTTTGGGAACTGATGAGTGAAAGTATTTATCATCGTGTGTATTGCCTTAATTTGTGGTCCTTTAGTCGTGGCATAATAGCGATCTGTGTAACCACACCAATCCCAACAGCCTTGTGGGTTTAGCGGCGCAAACATTGAGCTTTTAGTTTGTGGATATAAGATAATAAGGTTATTGCTATCCGCCCATTCATTCAAACCCGTATCTTCAATATAATCCATCCCTATGGCACTTGCATTTTGATTGCAGCCGTGAAAGCTCACATGCAACCGGCAAGTGTTACTCTGAGCACAATTTTGTGGATTATAAATGTGTCAATAGTTGACCGGCCGCATCATAATTACACTGGCCGATAAACGGTTTTTCCGACAGTCCACATTGGCTGCCTTTTTTATCTGTAGGAAATTGATGACCGAAGGCTTGGTCTTTTATATAGGAGACATTAACGCTAGGCATTAAGTTGGTATATTGAGTATATAATGCAAATGCAGCCATTGATAATGCCACAAACCAATTGACGTTATCTGTGACTAACGTCGACGAGGGTAACAGGATTTGTGCCGTTGAGCTGATCGAGTCTAATTGCAACGCAATGTAGGGTGTGACACCCACCACACAAACTAGTGTGATCAGTGCTGGTAGACCGAACGATTGGTTGAATCTAATACACATAAAATCAGTTAAAGAAGCGATATTGTGCCTAAATAAGTAGGGATGAGACTCCAGCCATAATGGGACGATTGTGATATGGTGCCAAACATCGCCCATGTCGTGCAATGAATACCGAATGCTAAACTATAGACAATCTGTTGTTTGGTATCAGTGAGGGGGAATTTTTCTCCAGCGATTGCCACTAATAGTAATACAATTAAAAAGACAACAACAATAATAGCGAGCATACTGCCGGTGAACATAGCTAACACTTCCTTGATAATATAATGTAAACATCTACAACAACGGTTTCGTCACATTAGCATAGTTCGTAAAAAATGTGATAAAAAACGAATATTTCCCCTTGAACCTCCATTATCTATCCCCATTATTAGTCGTATTGAATATTGACAGTGACACACGCGGAGGACGCATGAGCGAACAACACGACAATACTGATGCCCAGAATAATCCTGAGGCAACACCAATTGATGACAACCAAACGCAAACTCAAGAATCGGTAACGATTGATATTGATTCGGCAAGTGTGGAAACACTGAGTCCTGAGCAAACGCGTATTTTTGAATTAGAAAATGAATTAGCAGCTGCGAAGCAAGCATTATCAGATCAAAAAGATGGCGCTTTACGTGCTGTTGCTGATGGCGAAAACGCGAAACGTCGGGCTGCTGCTGAAATTGATAAAGCGCGTAAATTTGCACTTGAACGTTTTGCTGGCGACTTATTACCGGTGATTGATAATTTAGAAAATGCAATTCGATTTGCTGATCGTGAAAACGAAGCATTAAAACCCATTTTAGACGGTATTGATATGACACAAAAGTCATTCATCAGTACAGTTGAAAAAAATGGATTAGAAGTCATTAATCCACAAGGTGAGACTTTTAATCCAGAACACCATCAAGCCATGTCGATGCAAGAGTCTGCGGACGTTGCGCCTAATACTGTATTAGCAGTAATGCAAAATGGTTATATCATTAATGGTCGTTTATTACGTCCAGCAATGGTGATGGTTTCTAAAGCACCAGAAAATAATGCGCCTGTGGTAGACACAGAAGCATAAATATTTTAAAAACTTTTTTAATGCAGGTATTGAAACTCATTACAATAACCCCATTAAAAGTATAGACATTATTGAACATTATATTCGGAGATAGACCATGGGTAAAATCATTGGTATTGATTTAGGTACGACCAATTCATGTGTTGCTGTGTTAGACGGCGGCAAAGCAAAAGTTATCGAAAACGCGGAAGGCGATCGCACGACTCCGTCAATCATTGCTTATTCAAGCGAAGGTGAAATTTTAGTAGGTGCGCCGGCCAAACGCCAAGCAGTCACCAACCCTAAAAACACATTGTTCGCGATTAAGCGTCTTATCGGTCGTCGTTTTGAAGATAAAGAAGTACAAAAAGACATCGACATTATGCCATTTGATATTATCAAAGCAGATAATGGCGATGCATGGGTAGAAGCGAATGGTGAGAAAATGGCACCACCGCAAATTTCTGCTGAAGTATTAAAGAAAATGAAGAAAACAGCTGAAGATTTTCTTGGTGAAACCGTAACCGGTGCAGTCATTACTGTTCCTGCTTATTTTAACGATGCACAGCGTCAAGCAACTAAAGATGCTGGCCGTATTGCTGGTTTAGAAGTTAAGCGTATCATCAATGAGCCAACTGCCGCTGCATTAGCATACGGTATGGATAAAAAATCAGGCGACAGCGTTGTTGCAGTATATGACTTAGGTGGTGGTACTTTCGATATCTCAATCATCGAAATTGATGAAGTAGATGGCGAACATACGTTTGAAGTACTTGCGACCAACGGTGACACTCACTTGGGTGGTGAAGATTTTGATAACCGTGTTATTAACTATTTAGTTGAGGAGTTCAAAAAATCTCAAGGTGTTGATTTACGTAAAGATCCACTTGCGATGCAACGTCTAAAAGAAGCCGGTGAAAAAGCGAAAATCGAATTATCATCTGCACAACAAACTGAAGTGAACTTACCGTACATTACGGCTGATGCGTCTGGTCCTAAGCATTTAGCGATTAAAATCACTCGTGCTAAGTTAGAATCATTAGTTGAAGATATGGTTAAAGACACATTAGTACCGCTTAAACAAGCACTCGCTGATGCCGATTTATCTGTATCTGATATCAACGATATTATCTTAGTTGGTGGTCAAACACGTATGCCACTAGTACAAAAATACGTTGCAGATTTCTTTGGTAAAGAGCCACGTAAAGATGTTAACCCAGATGAAGCCGTTGCAACCGGTGCGGCGATTCAAGCGGGTGTACTAGCTGGTGATGTTAAAGATGTCTTATTATTAGATGTCACACCTTTATCATTGGGTATCGAAACGATGGGTGGTGTTATGACTGCTCTAATTGAGAAAAACACGACTATTCCGACTAAGAAAGGTCAAACATTCTCAACTGCCGAAGATAATCAATCTGCGGTAACGGTACACGTATTACAGGGTGAGCGTAAGCAAGCTTCTGGTAACAAATCGTTAGGTCAATTTAACCTTGAAGGGATTCGTCCTGCAGGTCGTGGTCAGCCACAAATTGAAGTAACCTTTGATATTGATGCTGATGGTATCTTACATGTATCTGCGAAAGACAAAGATACAGGTAAAGAGCAAAAAATCACTATTCAAGCGTCTTCTGGTTTATCTGAAGATGAAATCAACCAAATGGTTCAAGATGCAGAAGCCAACAAAGATGCTGATGCAAAATTCGAAGAGCTAGTTCAGGCACGTAACTCTGCTGATGGTATGGTTGGTTCAATCAAGAAACAAATCGAAGAAGCCGGTGACGAATTACCAGCGGATGAAAAAGAGAAAATTGAAGCTGCAATTGCTGAGTTAGAAACAGCTGCGCGCGGTGAAGATAAAGCCGAAATCGAAGCGAAAACACAAGCATTGATTGAAGCATCTTCGAAGTTAATGGAACTAGCTCAAGCCAAAGCACAATCTGAAGCGGGTCAAGCTGATGGTGAAGCTGAGCAATCGAACAAAGCCGATGACGACGTTGTTGATGCTGAGTTTGAAGAAGTAAAAGACGACAAAAAATAAGTCGTTGTTTACTGCGCTAAATGTTTAGTGCAACTGAACCAAAAAAGCGCAATAGGGTTTCCCGTTGCGCTTTTGTATGTAACCAAATAGAGTAAAAACCACTATGTCAAAACGTGACTACTACGAAGTGCTTGGAGTGAGTAAATCCGCTACCGAACGCGAAATAAAAAAAGCGTACAAGAAATTAGCGATGAAATATCACCCTGATCGAACTCAGGGAGATAAAGGCATGGAAGAGAAGTTTAAAGAGATCCAAGAAGCGCATGAAATCTTAACCGACGACCAAAAACGCGGCGCGTATGATCAATATGGTCATGCTGCATTTGACCAATCACGTGGTGGCCATCATGGTGGCGGCGGTGGTGCTGATTTTGGCGACATTTTTGGTGATGTATTTGGTGATATCTTCGGCGGTGGTCGTCAAGGTGGCGGTGGTCGTTCACGTGCACGTTCTGGCAGTGATTTACGCTACAATCTTGACCTCAGCTTAGAAGAAGCGGTCAAAGGTAAAGAAGTTGAAATTCGTGTGCCGACACTCGTTGAATGTGAGCCATGTGATGGTTCTGGTGCGAAGAAAGGTTCAAGTGCCAAGACATGTTCTACTTGTCATGGTAACGGCCAAGTACAAATGCGCCAAGGCTTCTTTGCGGTACAGCAAACCTGTCCAACCTGTGGTGGTAAAGGTAAGGTTATTACTGATCCTTGTACGTCTTGTCGTGGTCAAGGACGCGTAGAAGAAACCAAGAAATTATCGGTTAAAATTCCACCAGGGGTTGATACCGGTGATCGCATCCGTCTAACCGGTGAAGGTGAAGCGGGCGAGCAGGGTGCACCTGCTGGTGATTTATATGTTCAAGTTAATGTACGTGAACACAAAATCTTTAAGCGTGATGGTAATGACTTGTATTGTGAAGTGCCTTTAAGTTTCACTACCGCAGCTCTTGGTGGTGATATTGAAGTACCGACCTTAGATGGTAAAGTTAAACTCAAAGTTAGCTCTGAAACACAAACAGGTCGGATGTACCGTCTACGTGGCAAAGGGGTTAAATCAGTGCGTAGTTCATCGACAGGTGACTTACTATGTAAAGTCGTGATCGAGACTCCAGTAAACTTGTCCAGTAAACAAAAAGCATTATTGGAAGAATTTGAGAGCTCAATGAGTGATTCAATCAAGAAACACCGCCCTAAAGAGCAAGGTTTCTTTGATGGTGTGAAAAAGTTCTTTGATGATCTGACGCACTAATTATCAGTCAACTCACTGTATAAAATGCTAGTTCAAGTTAATTCTGAGCTGGCATTTTTTTTGTACTAATTTAAATATTAACCAAATAATTCACCACGGTATTAGTAAGCGTAATGACTCTTGCTTTTTAAACAATTCAATATCGTCTTTAACGTTATATCCATATCTACTTGGGTTGTTTTCCAACTACAAATACTAATACGGATAACGGGCTGTCCTTGCCATTGCGCCCCTCCACACCAAATTACCCCACTAGCTTGTATTTTGGCCAGTAGCGTTTGCGTTAGTTCAGGCGACTCACATTGGAGCATCACTTGATTAAACACTACTTCATTGAGCACTGTGATAGGTGAATCTTTCAATTCACCAGCTAAATACACAGCATGCTGATGTAAGGTTTCGACTAAATTAGCAACCCCTTTTTGACCTAAATGATGCAATACCGCCCATAAGTCAATTCCTCTTGCACGTCGAGACATATCCGGCGTATAAAGCATACCATCGCGTTGACTGTCTTGAGCAAGGTCGATATAACTGCCAGTTTGTTGCATTGCATGGACTAGTGCTTCACTGTCTTGGCATAGAATCAATCCGCAATCATAAGGTGTGTTTAGGGTTTTGTGGCCATCAACTGACCAAGAATCGGCTAACTCCATTCCATGAGTCAATGCGCGAAACTGTTGACTTGCTGCTGCCCATAAACCAAATGCACCATCGATATGTACCCAAGCACCGACTGCATTTGCGGTATTACAAATCGTCTTAAAATCATCAAATGCACCGGTACAGACATTACCAGCTTGTAAGATAACAATGCACTGCTTATCTAAAGGCGGTATTTTATCGACAAGCATACGACCTTGTGCATCACACTCAACCCATTCAATCGCTGCGCTGCCAAAACCTAACAAACTGACCATTTTCGTGACCGTGCCGTGAGTTTGTTTGCCCATAATAATACGTAAGCGAGGAGCACCTATTAGACCATTAACTTGTACATTCCATTGTAAACGTTGATAAAGTCGATAACGTGCTGCAGCTAAACCACATAATGTCGCAACAGAAGTTCCTGTCACCAAACCCATCTTGCTTTGTTTAGGTAAGCCTAGCAACTCTGTCACCCAATTTTCACAGACTTCTTCCAGTTTAGCTCCAATAGGGGACATGATGTTCAACGCTGCATTTTGGTCCCACGTATCAGCCAGCCAACGAGCGGCTATACCGACGGGATAAACGCCACCATTAACAAAACCAAAATAGCGCCCAGTATTGTAGTTAACAGTGGTTTTATTGCCGATTGAAGCGAGTTTAGTAATCGTATCTGTCGCCTGATTACCCTGTATCGGTAGCGCTTCATCAAATACATTAAGTGACTCTAATGCATTTGTATCAGGTATAACATTCGCGGTATCAAGGTGGTTTAGATATTCAAAAGCGAAGTCTTTGGCAAGATTCAGTAATATAAGTTGGTTATTGTGTGGCATGCTATTGTTCCTTGGCAGTCATTATAGAGACATATGCTTATTTACGCTATCGTAGCCTAAGATGGTTTAGCTAAACGTAAAATAATCAGCCAATTCATCAGGTACGCGAGTGGATGATTGATAAATGGGTTGCCGTGCTTGAATTGAACTGAGGGTTTTGATCACGCCATTCACACCTTGAGTCTGTATTTCACTGACACCTGCATTACCATCATCAAGCTGATTCGGCGCTTTTGCAGTGAGCCCCAAATAATCGCTAACCAATGTCATTTGACCTTGTGGATCATGTACAAGGTCTTCATAACGCAACGTGTGCATATTCGAACTATAAATAGCCGTAAAGTGGTGCATCACAGCTGTGTAGTGGCTAAAATATTGTTGCATTTGTGACAAATTACAAAAATACGGTTCAGCAGCACCAAAATCATTACTGTAAATACTCAACGCTGTCGCTGCTAAGTCGCGTGTTAGATGCAGTACCTTTGCTTCTGGAAATAAACGATAAATTAACGGCAAGGATTGAAAGTTGGCCGGTAATTTATCAATAATATAATCAGCGTCTGTCCGATGTTGTCCAATCGCGTCAACATAACCTTGCCTTGCGATATGACATAATTCATCAGTCAAGTGCTCAAGACATGCCGGATAGGTATAGCCTGTGAGTTGTTCGAGCATGCGTGCACATTGAGTTGCAATGTAATCAACTTCGCCTACACTGGCTATACGCTGTGCAGAGACAGATAAATCGCACACCTGCTTATCTAATAATGACGATCCTGTGCGTGGTAATCCGACAATAAACACCGGCGTGAAAGTCAGCGGTGAAAAGGGGAGCGGTGAGTCATCAGACGTTGTGTGATTATCTAATGGTGATGAATCAACATCAATGGTTTGCAGCGCATCAAATAACCCAGCCATATCATTGACAGTAAAATCACATAGCGCATACTGTAAGGCATTAGCCGCATCCCAATGTGACATAGCATTGGTATAATCGTGTTGGTGTTTTGCAACCATACCTAACGTGTAATGCAGTCGAATACTGGCACTGTGCTGTGGCTGTTCAGTCACAAACCGTTGTGCTCGCTGAAGGTGAATAGGAAGTAACAATTCAACATTAATTTTGGCTGCATCCAAACATGCAAAACCAAAACGCTCATCATCGGTGCTGGTTAATAACTGTTGCAGTAACAAAGTCGCTGCATCGATATCACCCATAATCAAATATTGCTGAGTTAACGTATATTGTATCGACTCATTAGTCGGGCATTGTTGTTGTCCATACTCCAATACAGTTAATGCGTCTGTCTCACTGAATACTTGATTAAACGCATTCGCTAAACCTAGTAATGGGGCTGGTTGTTTGGGTAAAAATTGACACGCTTGTTGCAAATATTCCACTGCATCAGCCCATTGTTGTTGGCACTGTGCAATATAACCTAACCCGTACCAAGCTTGCCCATGCTGAGGTTGCGCTTGGATAAGTTGGCGGTAACATTGAGAAGCTGAAGAGTATTGTTTGGCTTGTAAATGTTGTGCTGCTTGTTGTAAAAGGGTCATAGTCAAATTCAACGCATAAAAAAAGGTCACTTATTGCTAAGTGACCTTACGCTGTTTAGCGACAATTGCAATTCACAATTGACATAAATGCTTATTTAACCAATAACTTAGAAGTTATAAGCTAGTTTTGCATAGGCTAGGCGACCATTAAAACCGTATGGAGATGTTTCATAATAAACACCACCCCAGTTGTTATTTGGAATGCCTTGTGCCGCTGGAATATTAATACGCTCAGCTTCTTTATTAAGTAAGTTTTGTGCACCAACAGTCAATACAACATTGTCTGTAAAGTTATAGCTTACTTCGGCATCAACGGTAAACGCTGAAGATGCAGTGATTGCAGTCGCGTCATAATCAACGTGAACACCTTGGTATTCGCCGTAATAGTTAACACGAGTAAATGCACTGACATTTTCCCAAGACTGTGCCCACGTTAATGTTGCACGGTGGTTAGGAAGATCTTCTTCAAGACGTTTAACTTTGAACGCACCAGTGATATCTGAGAAACGATCCACTTTAGTTTCGTTCCAGTTATACGCTAAGCTAAACGTCGCATCACCATCTAACAAATCAGCACTGTAGTTAGCAACAACATCAAGACCTTGAGTCGTAGTATCAAAATCGTTAGTGAAGAAGCTGACTTGCTGTAAGCTATCTACGTTAGGGACACCAGCAGCACGAAGTACGTCTTTGTCGCCAGCAGTTAAGTTGATTTTATCAGACTGTGAAATACGGTCAGTAACTTCAATGTTGTAGTAATCTGCAGTAATGAAGATATCACCATTAGAGTAAACCGCACCCAATGTATAACTTTGTGATTCTTCAGGCTGTAGCTCGCTACCACCTAGCTGAACAGAGATTGGGTTAGTCGGTGGCAACAATGCCGAATCAACTAATACGCCGCCATCAAGGTTAGTTTGTACGTTAGACACGTTAGCTTGGCCAACAGTCGGAGCACGGAAACCTGATGAGATTGAGCTACGGAACGATAAATCGTCAGTTGCGTTATATTGTGCTGAGATTTTGTAGTTAGTTGTTGAACCAAATGAATCGTAGTTTTCGAAGCGTAATGCTGCGCCAACTAATAAGTCTTCAGTAACCGGTAATTCAGCATCGATGTACGCAGCAGCGTTACGACGAGTAAAGACACCAGCAGCGGCAGGTTGGAAACCTGGGAAACCGTTAGAGCCGATACCAAAACCTTGAGATGTCAATGGACCAACTGCAAATGATGCAACATCACCAGCAACCACTTCAAACGACTCTTCGTGCCATTCTAAACCAGCAGCGAAGTTAACATCATCATATAAACCTGCATCGACTGATTTAACGAAATCAGCATTGAAGTTTTTCTCAAGTTGAATGTATTTACCTGGAGCAAAATCACGCGGTGTATCTGGACCTAAAGAGGCATTGATCGTGTTAAAGATCAAGAATGATGATTCACTACGACCCACAGAGCCAGAGAAATCATACAGAATACCTGCTAACGCACCGTCAGTGAACTCACCTTTAGTACCGATAGTCAAAGATGTATCAGTGATGTTACCACCAAAGTTAGGCGTAAAACCATCTGGGATCATTTCGTTGAAGGCAAAACAGTTAGGATCGTTTGCAACACCAGCAATATAATCTGGTTGTGTGGTTACGTTACCTGTTGTAATTGGAATGGTTGGACAGCTAATGCCATCACCTAAACCAAGACCTGCGTTAACTTGGCCAACTGGACCCGGTGTTAAATCACCCACTAATAACGTAGAACCGCCATCTAGTGAATAAACTGTGCCACGTGTATGTGGGTTACGATAATAGAAACCACCACGAACATCACGCTCAGAGTAGTTACCAAACATGTATGCTTCGCTGTCGTTACCTAAATCAAGACCGACGTTACCAAATATAGAAATGTCGTCTTTAACTTCAGGAGAACCCCAGATTTGAGCTGGGTTAGCAACATTTAAACCGTTTTGGTTAAATGCCGCAGCATCTGGACGTTGTACAGAGCGGCTCGTCGCATCAGCATTTTTGTACTGAAATGATAAGTTAGCAAAACCATTATCCGTTAATGGCATACCAATGTTACCACCCACTTCAGTCATGTTTTCGCCTTCGTCAGTATACTGACCTTGCTTAACATAGATAGTACCGCCGTCAGAATCATCTTTTAAGACGAAGTTCATTACACCAGCGATAGCATCAGAACCGTACTGTGCAGCAGCACCGTCACGAAGTACTTCGACTTGCTTCATTGCAACACTTGGAATTACTGAGATATCAGGACCTTGTGCACCATCATTAATGCCACCGCCTAAGAAAGCGATAACCGATGAACGGTGACGACGCTTACCGTTTAATAGGATCAGCGTTGAATCAGATGGTAAACCACGAAGGTTAGCAGGACGAACTAACGACGCCGCATCTGAAATAGGATTAGAATGAACGTTTAAAGATGGTACAGCACCTTTAAGGATTTCTAGCATATCAGTGTTACCTGATTTTGCTAGTTCATCGCCACCAATGATGTCGATAGGGACCGGTGATTCAGCAACAGAACGAGGTGCTGCACGGCTACCGACAACGGCGATTTTTTCAATGTTTTTGATTTCTGCGTCAGCATCTTGTGCTAACACGGGCATAGCTAAAGAGGCAGTAGCAGCTGTAGAAGCAACTAACGCAATCTTCACCGCTCTTGAAACAGAGTTTAGATTATTTTTCATTTTGAGTGTTTATAAACTGTAGAGTGCGATCAAACAATCTAACAGCTTAATCCCTTATAGTAGTTTATGTTAATGTCTCATTATAATTATAATTATGAGTTATGTTGTCAAGTGACGCAAATTGACACAGGAAGAGGTTATACCAGATGAGAAAAAATTACCAGTGTAATCATTAAATAGTCCTGTTATTTCGTCTTTAGTATGATAAAAATTTCCAAAATAGTTGTTAGTTCAGGTTTTTATCCGTGATTCAATGCGTTTTAGCAATGATTATAAATGTTTTAACGACAATCTTTTATTCCGTTGTATTAAAATGTATATTATGAAGAACAAATAACGTTTGTTTACTTAACAAGGAAATTTGATGTCTACAATTCGTAATATTATGATTGCTTCAACTTGTGCACTACTAATAAGCACACCTGTAGCAGCAGAAATGTCAGAAAAACAAGCCAGCAATGCAGTTGAATTTCGTCAGTCGATTTTTCAATTAGTAAAAAGTAATATTGGTCCGTTAGGTGCGATGGCTAAAGGTAAAGCGCCCTTTGATGAAGCGGTGATTGCCAAAAACGCGATGCGTATGGAACAGTTATCTCTCATGATTAGTGATTATTTTGTTGCTGATACCCGAGGAAGTGGGGTTAAGACTCATGCTTTAGATAAAGTATGGGAAAATACTGCGGATTTTGCACAAAAAACAAAAGACCTCACACAAGCAACGCAGGCGCTGCAGGTGATTATTGCTAACAAAGATACCGCGAACTATGGTAAAGGTATTGGTGCAGTAGGCGCAACCTGTAAGGCTTGTCACGATGATTATAAAGCTGATTAATAAAAATCAGCTTCGATCCCTAGCCAGCTTGGTAAGTGATTAACTAACACCCATACGGTTATGATACTGACAGCAATACACAACCATGCCCGTAAGTGCAATTGTACAGCGGGAAATGATTTGAATGGATTGGTTAGCGGTTTATCTCCTGTCACCATTGCTTTGACGATATAAGGTTCATGTTTAAAGCGATGGTAAATGACGGCAACAATATGTATTGCTATTAACAGCAATATTCCAGTAAACGCAATTTCATGCAGTTCAGCAATGAGTGAAGTGGCGCTCTCAGATAACCAATTATACAAAGGTCCGGTAAAGAAAATTTCATCTTCCATAAAAAAACCGGATGCAGCTTGGAGTGTAATCAACACAATAAAAGCGAGAACAGCGAGTGCACCTAAAGGATTGTGTGACACAAATATTGCTTTATTAGATTTAGTGACATAACCAACTAGTATTGTCCAAGATGGCACAAAACGGGTAAACCTGATGGCTTCAGGACCAATCAAGCCCCAGCAGATCCTAAAAATCATCATCCCTAATAAGGTATACCCCATCAAAGCATGATTTTGCATTTGGTCATCGAGCACTTCTCCGCTTAGCCATTGAAAGAAAATTGCAAACACCAGCAACCCATGCCATAACCTTGTATAAATATCCCAAACTTTCATTTACATCCACGCCTTCGCTTCTGACTCTACTTTATATAATACATAATTATAAATACGTTTAGCATGATCTTCATCAATCATTGGGATAGTGTAGCTGCCTGAGGCTAAATATATTTTCAGTGATACCAGTTTGTTTTTGCGCATAAACCAACTTTGCGAGTAAGTCATCCGTTGAATCTTAGTGATGGGTAAACAATAGCGATCACGTCCGAGTAAGCCTTTGCGAATGTAGAGATAAGCATCATTATACTGATAACCCCAACGACACCAACGACCGTACACCATAGCAGTTAATATCCCAGAGATAACGAGCACTACCCATGCAGACAACCCTTCATTATGATATGCAATATAACTGAGTATCCCCGTGATAGGCACAACAATAAAGCTGATGTAGCGCATGATAAACCGTGTCGATATTGCCTTGAAATCTACTGTATTTAGTCCATGTTCAGGGAAAACATGCGCGATAATATCGCGACATTCAAAGGCAAACACCGATGGCACAATCAGTTTGTTAGTACCCGTTTGTGAGACGTTAGCATTGGCAATTTGGGCATTGAGCTGATCTAGTCGTAGGTTGATCCGTCCAAATAGAATATCCAAAAAGTCTTGCTTCATAATGGCAATTTGAATCCGTGAAAATGGCACGCTAACTTCATGCTTGGTGAGCAATCCGCTGCGACGAATGTATTTGTCTTCAGTACGAGAAAGGGTATAACCATAAAACATAATAATGGCACCCATGATCGATAAAATCGTCATTATCCCGATGACAAGCAAAAACAGCGAAATAGCATAAATACTAATTTGCCACATAGGATCATTATCGATATGGGATTGAATATCGACGCCAAACCCTTCTAGTTTATCCCCAAAAAATTCAAAAATATCGTTTACAAAAGGCGCAGCTGCAGCCAAGATTATATAAATACGATTTGACGTGATGCCGTGTAATACCAGATCACCAATGCTACGGGTGTTCTCAACCGTTTCTACCGACGCATTTGAGTTAGCACTTTGACTGTTGGTAGGATTACCCTCTTCATCAAACGCGGCACTATCGACGTCTGTCATAGGACTGGCTGGTTTAAACGCGTTAATTTCTTGCTGAAGTTCTTTAGCAAATGCCAGGGGCAGCGCAATTAAGCGAGCTTCTTGATTAAGAGAGCCACCCGAATCAAATGCCATACTTGAATAATCAAATAGTCGATAATAAAACGGTTGTTCAATTTTGACGTTTTGGATCCGGTTAAAGGGTAGGTTGACGTGCTTTTTAGCGAATATGCCACTTTTGACTTCGACGGTACCATCAGATAAGCGATAGCGAAAAACAAAAAACGACCAAATTGCAAAAATGGTGATCAAGCTGATGATTAAGCCAATAATGCCAGCTGCAATCCAAGGATTCGCTTTGATTTCATCCCCCAGGACGATAAACATTGGCAACATGTAAAAAATGTTATTGAGCAGACCTAAAAAGAGTTTTTCGATGAAATACAATATCGCCAACGGGGATACACGATGCCAAGAATTATCATCAACGTCGATATCACTTATAGCCTGCTGTTTAGCCGACGACTGGGTGACATTATCCATGATGCTGCATGTCCTTATGCGCTAAGAGCTCATTTCTAATCGAATTAGCTAAGGTGAAATCTAAACCGGGTATTTCAAATGTTTGGGCAATATCACCTGCGCTGTATACATGCAATTTAGCTAAATTGACTTTGCGATCAATTGGACCACGTTTCACCTCTATATGCTGTATTCGGCATATTGGCTGAGTAATCACTTTTCTAAAAATCAGTCCTTTAAAAAGGGTGATATCTTGGTCGCGGACACAATATCCTTTGGCTTTTTCTACAAAGTAACCATAGCCAATAAGCAATAGGGAAAAAGTAGTGACACCGCTAGCGATATATACGGCAATAGTTCGTCCCTCATCAGGCATTGGCCATATTGGTTGAAATATCGCGACTAACGCGAGTGAAACAATGATCAACAAGGTTACCATTGATACCGCAGCATTAACCATCGCATAATGCTCAGCTAACGGCATTGCTTCAGGTGATTGAATTCGAGAATCATCGAAGTGTAAGATGTGATTGCTAAATGTGTTTTCCATTATGTATTGACCAAATTGTAATTTGAACTGTTCTAAATTATTGAAAATGGTACTATGGCACAAATTAAAATTGATTGAGAATACTTGTCTCAATTAAATTGTAAATATATGTATAGTAGGATAAATAATGTTACCGATCAGTATTTTAGGTGCAAGCGGGCGGATGGGGCGTAACCTTATCGAGGCGGTGGTTAATGACGCACAAACACAGTTACACAGTGCAACAGTCAGATCATCATCAAGTATGTTGAACATTGACGCTGGTGAGCTTGCCGGAACAGGTAAACTAGGTATTGCGTTGCAAACACAAGCGGAAGTTGAACTAGATCAATGTGCGGTCATTATCGATTTCACTTTGCCAGAGGCGCTTGCGGCAAACCTTGAATGGGCTATTAAGCACAACACACCCATAGTGATTGGTACAACAGGTTTAAACACAGCTCAGTTATCTACATTGCATGCTGCTGCCAAGCATATTCCGATTGTTTTTGCTGCAAATTACAGTGTCGGCGTGAATTTGCTGATTAAATTATCACAACAAACCGCAAAAATTATGGGTGATACTGCTGATATCGAAATTATCGAGACGCATCATCGCCATAAAATCGATGCGCCGTCTGGCACTGCGCTAGCATTAGGCGAAGGCATTGCTCAAACATTGCAGCGCGATCTGGCTAACGATGCCGTATATGGTAGAGAAGGGCATACCGGAGAGCGTCCACAGCAACAAATAGGCTTTGCGACTGTGCGTGGCGGGGATGTAGTGGGGGATCACACCGTGTTATTTGCTGAATTAGGCGAGCGAATTGAATTAACGCACAAAGCTTCAAGTCGAATGACGTTTGCTAAAGGCGCGGTTAGAGCCGCTAAATGGCTTATAAACAAACCACCAGGGCTATATTCAATGATGGATGTCTTGTCATTGAACGATTTGTAAGATATTTATAGACTCTAAAATAGACAGTTAACTGATCTAAAATAGTGTGTTTTTTTAATGTAAAGTATCTATTTTGTCGGTCTTAACTAGAAATTAGTGATAAATGGGTATTTTTAATATTTTTGTAGTTTTATCTGGACGGATTTAAAGTAAAACTATATACTCTTTTTAATTTGCCTGATGTAAGTAATGCTTATTCACGGACAGGAAAAAGCTTTCAGCGCAAAGAACTGTAGACGGGGTGTACACACAGTGTATAAGCATCCCGTTTTTTGTACGTGTAATTTATGATTACACCTAGTTTTCCTACCTGGAGGTTGACTTGGCTCATTCTGCCCTATTGGTGTTAGAAGATGGTTCTGTCTTTAATGGTACTGCATTTGGTACTGAAGGTTTCGCTGTTGGTGAAGTCGTATTTAATACTTCAATGACTGGCTATCAAGAGATCCTTACTGATCCATCCTACGCTGAACAAATTATTACCCTAACATATCCACACATTGGCAATACCGGCACTAATTCTGAAGATGTTGAATCAAATCAAATCTTTGCTAAAGGGTTAGTAATCCGCGATTTACCCCTCATTGCCAGTAATTTTAGAAACGAACAAACATTATCTGATTACCTAAAAGCACATCATATTTTAGGTATTGCGGATATTGATACGCGCCGTTTAACGCGTGTACTTCGTGAAAAAGGCGCTCAAAATGGCTGTATTGTTGCCGGAGATGCGTTAACCGAAGCACAAGCATTAGCCAAAGCAAAAGAATTTGGTGGTTTAAAAGGTTTAGATTTAGCCAAAGAAGTCACTTGTAGCGAAGTTCACGAGTGGAACGACAGTACCTGGGTGCTAGGCGAAGGTTACCGAGTTAATCAACAAGACTTGCCTTTTCATGTGGTTGCTTACGATTTTGGTGCAAAACATAATATTCTACGCATGTTGGTTGAACGTGGTTGCCGTTTAACGGTTGTGCCGGCACAAACGCCAGCAGAAGATGTGTTAGCGATGAATCCTGATGGGATTTTCTTATCAAATGGTCCTGGTGATCCAGAACCATGTACGTATGCTATTGCTGCCATCAAAACATTTTTAGAACAGTCTATTCCCATGTTTGGTATTTGTTTAGGGCATCAGTTATTAGCTCTCGCGAGTGGTGCAAAAACTGAAAAAATGAAATTTGGTCATCACGGTGCAAACCATCCAGTTAAAGATTTGCACAACAATGTGGTCATGATTACTTCACAAAACCATGGTTTTGCAGTCAATCAAGATAGTTTGCCAGATAACATTGCCGTGACTCATGTATCTTTATTTGATCAATCATTACAAGGTATTGAATTAACGGATAAGCCTGCGTTTAGTTTTCAAGGTCATCCAGAGGCGAGTCCAGGTCCTCAAGATGCAGCCGGTTTATTTGATCATTTTATTGATTTAATCAAACAACATAAGCAATAGGAAGAACAATGCCAAAGCGTACTGACATAAAAAGTATTCTCATTATCGGGGCTGGCCCTATTGTAATAGGTCAAGCGTGTGAGTTTGACTATTCAGGTGCCCAAGCCTGTAAAGCCCTTCGTGAAGAAGGGTATCGCGTTATCTTGGTTAACTCCAATCCCGCGACTATTATGACTGATCCAGAAATGGCTGATGCAACCTACATCGAGCCAATTCATTGGGAAGTTGTTGAAAAAATCATTGAAAAAGAACGTCCAGATGTTATTTTGCCAACCATGGGTGGGCAAACTGCTCTTAATTGCGCATTGGATCTGGATAAACACGGCGTGTTAGCCAAATACGATTGTGAACTGATTGGTGCTACGGCGGATGCAATAGATAAAGCCGAAGACCGTAATCGTTTTGATAAAGCGATGAAGTCGATAGGACTAGAGTGTCCACGTGCCGAGATTGCCCATACATTGGCAGAAGCACACGACGTTATTACCCGAATTGGTTTTCCATGTATTATTCGTCCGTCATTTACGATGGGTGGCACAGGTGGTGGTATTGCCTACAACATTGATGAGTTCAATGAGATCTGTACTCGCGGTTTAGATTTATCCCCCACTTCAGAGCTACTTATCGATGAATCATTGATCGGTTGGAAAGAATACGAGATGGAAGTGGTTCGTGATAAAGCAGACAACTGCATTATCGTATGTACCATTGAAAACTTTGATCCTATGGGCGTGCATACTGGTGATTCTATTACAGTTGCCCCTGCGCAAACGTTAACGGACAAAGAATTCCAGTTAATGCGAAATGCGGCAATGGCAGTATTACGTGAAATCGGCGTAGAAACCGGCGGTTCTAACGTACAGTTTGGTATCTGTCCTAATACCGGTCGTATGGTTATCATTGAAATGAACCCGCGTGTATCACGCTCATCTGCATTAGCATCTAAAGCAACCGGTTTCCCGATTGCAAAAGTTGCCGCTAAACTAGCAATCGGTTATACCTTAGACGAGTTAGCAAATGATATTACAGGTGGTTTAACTCCTGCATCATTTGAACCGGCCATCGATTATGTTGTAACTAAGATCCCACGTTTTAACTTTGAAAAATTCGCCGGTGCAAATGACCGTTTGACGACTCAAATGAAGTCTGTTGGCGAAGTCATGGCGATAGGTCGTAACCAACAAGAATCATTACAAAAAGCTTTACGTGGACTTGAAGTCGGCGTTAACGGCTTAGACCCGATTTTAGATTTGAATGATCCAGAAGCCAAAAATAAACTGATCTACGAACTACGTGAGCCAGGTGCTGAGCGTATTTGGTATATTGGTGATGCCTTTAGAATGGGCTGGAGCGTTGAAGAGGTGTTCAACCTTACCAATATCGATCGTTGGTACTTAGTTCAGCTAGAAGATATCGTGTTACAAGAACAAAAAGTGGCGCAATTAGGTTTAGCTGGTATCGATGCTGATTTTATGCGTGCGTTAAAGCGTAAAGGCTTTGCTGATGCGCGTTTAGCTGCATTAACTAATGAGTCAGAAGATGCTGTACGTAATGCGCGCTTAGCCTTTGATATCAAGCCAGTATATAAACGTGTCGATACTTGCGCGGCAGAGTTTTCTACTTCTACTGCTTACATGTACTCTACGTATGACGAAGAATGTGAAGCGCAACCAACTGACCGTGACAAAATCATGGTATTAGGTGGTGGTCCTAATCGCATCGGTCAAGGCATTGAATTTGATTACTGTTGTGTTCATGCGGCGCTCGCGTTGCGTGAAGATGGGTATGAAACCATCATGGTTAACTGTAATCCTGAGACGGTATCTACTGATTATGATACGTCTGACCGTCTTTATTTTGAGCCTGTTACTCTTGAAGATGTACTTGAAATCGTTCGTATTGAAAAGCCTGTTGGTGTTATCGTGCAATACGGTGGTCAAACACCACTTAAGTTAGCGCGTGCACTGGAAGCTAATGGCGTACCGATTATTGGTACATCGCCAGATGCGATTGACCGTGCCGAAGATCGCGAGCGTTTTCAACAAATGGTCGTCAAGCTAAACCTTAAGCAACCAGCTAATGCGACAGTGTCAAATATGGAACGAGCATTAGAAGAAGCGGTTAAGATTGGTTTCCCATTAGTTGTTCGTCCATCTTATGTACTCGGTGGTCGTGCAATGGAAATTGTCTATGACTTAAAAGATTTAACCCGCTACTTAAATGAAGCGGTTAAAGTCTCGAATGACTCACCAGTCCTACTTGACCGTTTCTTAGATGATGCGATTGAAGTCGATTTGGATGCGATTTGTGATGGTACAGACGTAGTTATCGGCGGTATTATGGAACATATTGAGCAAGCAGGAGTTCACTCTGGCGATTCGGCATGTTCATTACCTCCGCATTCACTCAGTGAAGAGATACAAGACGTGATGCGTGCGCAAGTTAAAGCGATGGCGTTAGAGTTAGGCGTAATCGGTTTAATGAATACGCAGTTTGCGATAAAAGATGGTGAAGTATACCTAATCGAGGTTAACCCTCGTGCAGCACGTACCATTCCATTTGTATCCAAAGCGACAGGGCGCGCTTGTGCTAAAATCGCTGCACGTGCGATGGCTGGCCAATCATTGGCTGAACAAGGTATTTTTGATGAGATTATTCCACCGTTTTATTCAGTAAAAGAAGTGGTGTTACCCTTTGCTAAATTCCAAGGTGTTGATCCGTTGTTAGGTCCTGAAATGCGTTCAACGGGCGAAGTAATGGGCGTTGGCGATACGTTCGAAGAAGCCTATGCTAAAGCGAATCTAGGCGCTTCAGCTCCATTACCTCGTTCAGGTAAAGCGCTGTTGTCAGTACGCAACAATGATAAAGCCCGCGTGATTGAATTGGCTAAACTGATGCAAGAAAAGGGCTTCCAAATCGAAGCAACTCGCGGAACTGCAACCGCATTATATGATGCTGGTGTACCGGACGTAAATGTTGTGAACAAGGTTTCAGAAGGGCGTCCTAACATTGTTGATGCACTAAAAAATGGCGAGTATGTCTATGTAGTTAACACTACGGAAGGTCGTCAAGCGATTACTGATTCGGTGTATATTCGTAAAGAAGCATTAGCGAATAAAGCGACGTATACGACGACACTTAATGCAGCATTTGCAACGATCCAAGCCAAAGAAGCGGATGATCGAGCTCGTGTTACAACGGTACAAGAATTACATCAACGTATCAAATAAACACAGGTGACTTTATGGGCGTAAACGATTATCATACGCTCATAAACCACAACAGTGTTAATTCAAAGTGCGCCTTTATAGGCGCATTTTTTATCTGATGTATTTAACCTGTTATTTTCATAGTAAACATATTAGTAAAAACAAGAAAATGGAGTAAGGACTATGACACTATATCCAATGACTGCACATGGTGCAGAAATGTTACGTGCTGAATTAAAAGAATTAAAATCAGTAACACGTCCAGAAATCATTGCTTCTATCGCCACAGCACGTGAGCATGGCGATTTAAAAGAAAATGCTGAATACCACGCAGCCCGTGAACAACAAAGCTTCTGTGAAGGTCGTATCCAAGATATTGAAGGTAAATTATCAAACGCTCAAGTGATCGATGTTACTAAGTTAGAAAACACGGGCAAAGTGATTTTTGGCACTACTGTTAGATTGTTAAACTGTGAGACAGATGCAGAAATTACCTATAAAATTGTGGGTGATGATGAAGCGGATATTAAAAATAATTTAATTTCTGTCGGCTCGCCTATTGCGCGTGGTTTGATAGGTAAAGTAGTCGATGATGTTGCGAACATAACCACGCCTAAAGGTATGGTTGAATTCGAAATTCTCGAAGTACAATACATTTAGGTCTTCGTTGTTGGCAGTTTATTGAGCCAGTTTAATTTGTTGTGTAAACAAAAAGCTGGCTTTTTCGTATTCGAAAAATCTAACTATTCGATTGTATTTTCAATAATGCCATTTTTAATGCCGCAGTTCTGGATTGAGTAAAATCTTCTTCACGTAAACGGGTATGCAATCCTAAGTTTTGAAACTTTTCTTTAGCCTTTGCTGTTTTAACCACAACATAGACCGTTTTATCTAAATCTAATGCCTCTTCGATGACATTTTCTAACGACAGGGTGATAGTATCATCCAGCATAGATACATCACTTAAATCAATGATCACGACTTCATGGTTTTGAATGTTTTTGCGTTCGCGGGCAAGGGCTTTTGACACACCAAAGATCATTGCTCCAGAAAGATAAAAGAATAATACTTTACCTTGAGCTTGATTCAGGAGTTTACGCTGATCGGGATCCAAAGGATTTCTATCATCCACGTCCGACATCGCTTTGATATTTTTAGATTGACTCGCGGAAAGCTTTTCTATAGTAATGACATTGGCGATAAAGACACCGATACCCACAGCGACGATCAGGTCGACAAATACAGTTAACAGTAAAACAGCATACATGATAACAGTAGAGTGGCGAGAGACGCGGTGAGCGCGCTTAATGAAGCTCCAATCGAGGATGTCGACACCTACTTTAACCGCGATACCCGCTAATACCGCCAAAGGTATCATTTCGATTAACGATGCAGCACCAAATACAGCAACAATTAATACGACTACGCGAACCACTCCCGATAATGCGGTACGACCGCCAGATTGAATATTAACCACGGTACCCATAGTGGCACCTGCACCCGGTAAACCACCAAACAAACCGGACATGATATTACCTAAACCTTGACCAATTAATTCTTTATTCGATTTGTGTTCGGTACGGGTCAGGTTATCAGCAATAACAGACGTTAACATAGAGTCAATACACCCCAACATCCCGAGCACTAATGCATCTAGTAACATAACGCGCACTTGCTCTTGGGTAAAGTTCGGCAATACCATATTAGGCAGAGAGACATCAATCGCACCGATGCGTTGGATCGGTTCACCACCAATAGCGATGACAGACACGATACTAATCAATATCAATGCAATGAGCTGGGGTGGGATGTTCTTTTTAATTTTGGCTGGAGTAAAAAATAATATAAACAACGTCATGGCAAATAAAGCCATTTCAATTGTTACCGTATTAGTGAGTAACGTCGGTAACGCCATTAAGGTACCGATAACACCGCCACCTGGTGAGCTTTGGCCTAAAGCAGGGGCGAGTTGTAAGATGATTAAGATCAATCCGATCCCAGACATAAAACCCGATACAACCGAATAGGGCATTAATGTAATGTATTTGCCGAGCTTTAATACCCCAAATAAGATTTGAAATAAGCCCGCGAGTATGACAACGGTAAATGCCATTGCCATCCCGTTGTTGGGATCGGCTGCGATCAAAGAGGTAACGACGGCAGTCATCACAACCGTCATTGGACCGGTTGGTTCTGAAATTAGCGTAGCGGTGCCACCAAATAATGAGGCGAACAAACCAATAATGATAGCACCATACAAGCCGGCTTCAGCGCCAGCACCAGAAGCGACACCGAATGTGAGTGCCAAGGGAAGGGAAACAATTGCGGCAGTTAATCCGCCAAGCATGTCGCCTTTTAAATTATCAAAAGAGAGTCGGTTGAGTGATAACATCTTGTTTATTTTACTCTTATTTCAGCTATGTCTATTGTTTCAAGTCAGGCTTACAATAGCAAGCCCGACCACTTGACAAATCAGTTATCAAATCGGAATAGTAAAGTTGTTATTTTTTTACTATCACGCCATCTTTAATCACTACTTGGACATTTTCTAACAGCGTCATATCTGCCATCACATCACCTTTAACCGCAATGATATCAGCTAACTTGCCTTCACTTACACTACCGATGAGCTTTGCTTTGCCCAATAAATCAGCAGAGTGAATGGTCGCAGCTTGAATTGCCTGCATCGGCGTCATGCCAAAACGCACCATGCGTGATAATTGACGAGCGTTATCACCATGCGGATAGACACCTGCGTCAGAGCCAAACACCATTTTTACACCTGCATTGAGGGCCTTGGTAAAATTATCACGTTGACGTTTACCGACAGTGCGTTCTTTGGCTAGAGATTCTTCTAAAATACCGGCTTTTTCACCTTCACCTAAAATGTATTCAGTCACGTAAATATCCATCGATAAATACGTGCCCATTTTTTTGGCTAAGGCAATTGCTTCATCATCTAAAAAACTACCATGCTCAATAGAATCGACACCGGCACGGATAGCATCTTTGATGCCACTGGTACCGTGAGCATGAGCGGCGACGGTTAAACCACGTAAATGAGCTTCTGTAATCAATGCTTGCATTTCTTCAAACGAAAACTGCTGTGCACCGACTTTAGTGCCTTTAGATAATACTCCACCGGTTGCACAAAACTTAATGACATCTGCGCCGTATTTGATGTTTTGACGTACTTTAGTGCGCACCGCCCAAGGGCCATCTGCAACCCCTTCGGATTGCACATCATATTCAAATGGCAGCAAATTATTATCACAATGTCCACCGGTTACACCAATTGATGGACCTGACACATACATACGCGGACCCAACACATCCCCTTCATTAATCGCATCACGTAACGCAACATCAGCATAGCCAGGAGCGCCGACATTACGCACTGTTGTAAAGCCAGCCATGAGAGTCGATTGTGCGTTTTTCACGCCAGTAATAGCACTCCTAGGAGTGGATACTTTTAAACGGCGATAGCCATGTAAGTTAGCATCTGATGTTAAATGTACGTGCATATCCATCAAACCAGGTAACAAGGTGTGTCCTGATAAATCAAGCACTTGTGCATCATCAGGAATAGTTTGTGAGCCTTGCTTGCCGACATAACGGATAATGTTGTTTTCGACAATCACTAAAGGCGCTGATAATACCGTGTTATTTTCTACATCGACTAATGCATCGGCTTTGATGACTAACGTATCGGCAATCGCATGGGTCGTAGCGAGTAGGGCAAGCATTAGGCTACATAGTTTAGTTTTAAGCGGATGACGGGTTAACACTGGCGCAACCTGAGTGGAAGATAAAAATCGCTGCATTATGATATTCTCTTATTTGATTGTAGTGGTAAAAAATAAAGTCCAAGGATAAGTAACATCCACATCAGTGCTAGGCCAAACGGGATAGTGTCGCCATATTGACGGTATAGCGTGGTATTCGTCGGTGTGGTTACTGTATCGACTAATACGCCTTCGCTAAATTGAGGTAAGCGTGATTGGATCTGACCGTGATGGTCAATCACACCTGTAATGCCGTTGTTGGTCACTCGGATCACTGGTAAGCCAAACTCTAAAGCACGCATTTGCGCGATTTGCATATGTTGGTGTGGCCCATGTGAATCACCAAACCAAGCGTCATTAGAAACCGTAATGATGGCATTAGATTGTGGGGTGATATTGGCACGTATTTGACGCGGGAACACAATTTCAAAACAAATAGCAGGCACAAACCATAAGCCATTCGCTTGTAAGTTTTCTTGCACGTATGCACCACGGGTAAAAGATGACATCGGTAAATCAAAAATCGGCGCTAACCCTCTTAGCCAATTCTCTAATGGAATAAATTCGCCAATCGGTAATAAATGGTGTTTGGCAAAGCGATTGTTGTGCCCATAATAATATTGAGGCTGATCAAGGTTGGCGTTTTTACGCCCTAAAGTAATCAGTTGATTGAGGATCAAGTCGCGTCCAAAATCATAATTGACGATCCCCGTGATCAGTCCTGTATTGGTCGCGTATGCCTGTGCGTCAATTTGATGTAAAAATGGTTGTGCTTCAGATTCTAATTTAGGGACGGCAGCCTCTGGCCATATAACCACATCGTTTTGCCATAGTGTATCCGTGAGTTTTAGATACTTATCCATAATCGGTTGATCAAGCTCAGGTACCCAACGCATTGATTGTTCAATATTGCCTTGTACGATGCCAACCGAAAACGATTTGTCTTGTGCAGTATTCATTCTGTCATTGACAATAACATGTGGCGCAAACCATGCACTGAAAAATACAATAATTAAAGTGCTGTATGCACCATATTTGATTAACGGTGGTAGTTTTTTAGCCGTTTTTGAACGAGCCAATAATATAATGTAAGCGCCACAACTGGCTAGAATAACCAATAATGTTGTGATCCCTGTTTCACCTATTATCGGAGCAAATTGACCTAATACAGTATTAATTTGCGAATAACCTAACGACAACCATGGAAATCCAGTAAATAATACTGAACGTAAGGTTTCCATGGCTAACCATAGCACTGGCGTGGCGGCTAGCGGTAACGCGTAACTATATCGTGAAGTCAGTTTATGAATAATTAGGCTAAATAGCATGACAAACAATGCTAGATAGCTCACTAACAAGCCCATTAGAAATAACGAGACAATTAATGGTACACCACCAAATTCTGCGATACTTACATGAACCCAACTGATCCCAGCTCCAAACCAACCGAAGCCAAACATAAAGCCAATGAGCTTAGGATGTTGAGTCTGCAGTAACAGAATAAGAAAAGCGGTTAAACTAAAAAGGGAGATATAGGCATAGTCAAAAGGAGCAAATGCCAATGTAAGTGATAAGCCAAGACACAAGGATAATATTGCTTGTGCCAAGACATTATCCAACCAACGCATGCTTACGTTCGTTCCTCTGGTAAGGTCACTTTAAGTTGTTGGATGCGACGCTTGTCTGAGTTGGTTACTTTGAATTCGATGTTTTCGAGAGTGATTTTATCACCCGTTTCTGGCATATGACCAAATCCTTTTAAAACGATCCCGGCAATGGTGTCGGCTTCATCTTCACTAAATTTAGTGGCAAAAAACGTATTAAACTCACTTACCTGCGTCAATGCTTTAACCGAATAAGTCAGTTTGTTAAGTGGTCTGATCCCATCTGTTTCTTGGTCGTCTGCATCATGTTCATCTTCAATTTCACCAACAATCAATTCTAGGATATCTTCGATGGTGACTAATCCTGATACACCACCGTATTCATCAACGACGATTGCCATGTGATAACGTTGTTGACGAAAATCTTTGAGTAATACATCAACACGTTTGGATTCAGGAACAATAACGGCGTCACGTAAGATATCTTTAAGGACGAGCTCGGCTTCTTGATTAAAGACATACGCCAATAAGTCTTTGGCTAGTAATATGCCTTCAATGTGGTCTTTATCTTCACTAATGACAGGAAAACGTGAGTGAGCGGATTCAATGACTTGTGGAATTAATTGGGCTGCTGTCGCGTTGACATCAATGGTGATCATTTGAGCACGAGGGATCATGATATCTCGTACTTTCATCTTGTTGACTTCGATAACACCCTCGATCATCTCGCGGGTTTGTGGATTAATTACGTCATTAAGCTCAGCTTCATTGATGACATCCACAAGTTCTTCGTGGTTTGTCGGTTCTGGACTAAAGGTGTCTTTGATTTTCTCTATCCAACCTTTGGTTACAGAACCGTTGGTAGAGTGGGGGGTATCGTCGCTCATTGTGTGTTTTTTTTCTCAATTAAATAAAAATAAAATAAATAAATATAAGGGTAAATTAATCAACTTGATAGGGATCGTCAATGCCTAATTTGTCTAATAAGGTAATTTCATGTGCTTCCATGACGTCAGCATCTGCTTCTTTAATATGGTCAAAGCCCAATAAATGTAACACGCCATGTATAATTAAATGCTGATAGTGAGCATTGATGGCCTTGTTTTGCTCAAGTGCTTCTTGGCTAACTACGTCATGACAAATAACTAAATCACCCAATAATGGGGATTCAATAAAATCAGGAAGTTCGCTTGGAAAAGATAACACATTAGTTGGTTTATCTTTGCCCCGATAGGCGTTGTTTAAGCTTTGTGATTCTTCTCTATCGACAAAGCGAAGGGTTAATTCACCTTGTCCAGCATTATGCGCAGTTAATACGTGTTCAACCGTTTGTAAGATAAGTGCATCCGTTAAAGGTTGCACGATATCCGCTATCGCCCATTGAATATCAACATCGATGGCAGTACTCATAATGGTTTGGTGTTGATGTTAATTTGCGCAGCAGCAAGGGCTTCGGCTTTTTCACGTTCTTCTTGTTTGCGTTTCGCCTTAGTTCGCGCTTGTTGGTCATCGTATTTTTCGTACGCTTGCACAATACGAGCAACAACGGGATGACGAACCACATCTTGAGCGTTAAAAAAGTTAAAGGAGATTTCTTCCACATCAGGTAATACTTCGATGCTATGACGCAATCCAGAGCGCACACCGCGTGGTAAATCGATTTGGGTAATATCACCGGTGATCACCGCTTTAGAATTAAAACCAATCCGTGTTAGGAACATTTTCATTTGTTCGCTAGTCGTATTTTGGCTTTCATCTAAAATAATAAAGGCATCGTTTAAAGTCCTACCACGCATATAAGCAAGCGGGGCAATCTCAATTACATTTCGCTCAATGAGCTTCTCGACTTTTTCAAATCCGAGCATTTCAAATAACGCATCGTATAAAGGACGTAGGTACGGATCGACTTTTTGTGATAAATCCCCTGGTAAAAAACCCAATTTTTCACCCGCCTCTACAGCAGGTCTGGTCAATAATATACGACGTATTTCTTGGCGCTCTAATGCATCAACGGCGCAGGCTACGGCTAAATAGGTTTTACCCGTTCCTGCTGGGCCAATACCAAACGTAATATCATGATTCATGATGTTTGAAACGTATTCACCCTGATTGGGGTTACGCGGTTTAACGACACCGCGTTTGGTTTTGATTTGTACTTGTTTGCCATAAGGGTGTTCATCGTCGCGAGTTTGTTCTAACACACGTTGTGTTTGGATGGCGAGATGAATATCTTCAGGGTCTATTTCTTTGATAGCACCGTGCACCGGTGCTGTCTCGACATAGAGTTGTTTCAATAATTCAATCACAACTTCATTAATTGCGGCATTACCAATGACTTTAAAAGCATTATTTCGATAGGTTATTTCCACACCTAAACGACGTTCTAGTTGTTTGATATTATTATCGTAAGGGCCACATAAACTCGACAAACGTTTATTATCTTCTGGTACTAATAAAATTTCTCTAACGTCTAAATTACTCAAAAATGCCTCGATGGATAGTTATGGTTATCAATTAATTACGCTTGTGGAGCAGGAGTCACAACATTGACCCCTAATGATTGCGCTTGTTTTTGCAAAATACTTTGTGGTGAAACGGCAATCCGCAGACCCATTTCACTCTCACGGCGTAATACATCACCACGTAATGAATTGCTGAACACGTCAGTGATCATCACATCAAGAAATTGACCAATCATATCCGGCGTGCCTTCAAAGTTAACGACGCGGTTATTTTCAGTACGGCCAGTCAGCTCCATTGGATTTTTCTTTGATGGACCTTCGACTAAAATACGCTGTTCGGTATTGAGCATGCTTCGGGCGATACGTAAGGCACTTTGATTGATGCGATCTTGTAAGATCCACAAGCGTTTTTTCTTTTCTTCTTCACTCACATCATCGGGCAAATCTGCCGCTGGTGTACCAGGACGTGCCGAGTAAATGAAGCTAAAGCTCAGATCATAATCAATATCGTTAATCAGTTTCATGGTGTCTGCAAAATCTTGCTCAGATTCACCCGGAAAGCCAATGATAAAATCAGATGACATGGATAAATTAGGGCGGATTTTCTTTAATGCGCGAATTTTTGATTTGTATTCAATCGCCGTATGACCACGTTTCATCAGATTTAAAATACGGTCAGAACCACTTTGCACTGGTAGATGCAAGTGATCCACTAATTCGGGAATAGACGCATACGCATCGACAATATCATCAGTAAATTCGACAGGGTGTGATGTTGTGTAACGAATTCGGTCAATGCCATCAATTGACGCAATCAACTCTAACAACTCAGCAAAACGACAGACACTACCATCGAAATGTGGACCACGGAACGCATTGACATTTTGGCCTAATAGATTCACTTCACGGACACCTTGCTCAGCAAGTTGTGCGATTTCTAATAATACATCGTCGACAGGACGTGAAACTTCCTCACCACGGGTGTAAGGTACCACGCAAAAAGTACAATACTTAGAACAGCCTTCCATAATTGAAACAAAGGCACTTGGACCATCGGCGCGAGGTTCAGGTAAACGGTCAAACTTTTCAATTTCTGGAAAGCTGACATCAACGACGCTCTTAGAGCCGCCTTTTATATCTCTGATCATCTCAGGTAAACGGTGTAAGGTTTGGGGGCCAAAGATAATGTCAACATAAGGGGCACGTTGACGAATATGATCGCCTTCTTGTGATGCCACACAACCACCCACACCAATAATCAAATCCGGTTTAGCTTTTTTGAGGTTTTTCCAACGGCCTAACTGATGGAATACTTTTTCTTGGGCTTTTTCGCGAATAGAACACGTATTAAGTAAAATAACATCTGCGTCTTCAGGCTCTTGTGCAAGCGTATAACCGTGCGTGGCGTCTAACAAGTCTGCCATTTTTTCCGAGTCATACTCGTTCATTTGGCAGCCCCAGGTTTTAATATATAATTTTTGGCTCATGGATGGGCTTTCTGTCGATAACTATTTGAACTTATTTTAGCCTGTAATTGCGCCAATGACTAGTGTTGTGCTGTCAGTCTTGCACCTAATCGACTCCTCCATCATAATAGCTTCATTATAAGTACGTTTTATTACTTATCCAAAGACACTAAGGAATCTCATGTCGCAAATGCAAACTCAATACGTTGTTGTCGGTGGTGGTATGGTTGGAACCGCAATGGCTCTGGGCTTAGCACGCCAGGACAAAGACGTTGTGTTGATTGAAGCCTTTCCTGCACCTGCTTTTAATCCTAGTCAACCGCCGGATCTGCGCATGTCTGCATTAGCCCAAGCCAGTGTCGAGTTTTTAACCGATTTAGGTGCATGGCAACATATTGAGACAATGCGTACTCGTCCTTACACGGGATTAGCAGTATGGGAGCATCCACTTGCACGCACTGAGTTTCATGCTGTTGATATCGGTGCACAGCGTTTAGGTGTGTTTGTCGAAAACCGTATCACCCAACTAGGCTTAGGTGCAGCATTGGCACAGTATGATAATTGCCGCGTCATTCACTCTACTGTGTTGAGCAGTGATGCCAAAACGGGTAGGGTCATTTGTACCGATGGAACAAGCATCAAATCACAAACTATTATTGCTGCGGATGGCGTTAAATCAGGTGTGCGCGAATCAGCAGGGATCACAACTCAAGGCTGGCAATATGAGCAGCAAGCGTTGGGTATCACAATCAAAAATCATTACGGCGATGTTGAGAGCCAAAATCGTGGACAAAGTTTAACGTGGCAACAATTTACGCCTTCGGGTCCTTTGGCGTTTTTACCGATGCACGAAGATTATGCATCATTAGTGTGGTATGACACACCAGAACGGATTAATCAGTTAAAAATACTGGCAGAGCAAGACGATAAAGCGGATTTGCATGCTGCAATTCGTGCTCGATTCCCGAATGATTTAGGTGAATTTGAAGTACTTGATTGTGCCTCTTTTCCATTATCTCGCATGCATGCGGTACGCTATATCAAACATAATGTTATTTTAATTGGGGATGCGGCGCACGCTATTAATCCCTTAGCCGGGCAGGGTGTGAACATCGGTTTTCAGGATATTAAGTGCCTGTTAGCAGTCATTGCTCAAGAAGGTAATAGGGTCACTGAATACGAAAAACCTCGCCAACGTGCGAATTTACAAATGATGACAGCGATGGATGGGTTTTATGTTGCCTTCTCTAATACCAACCCTGTTCTTAAAGCGCTGCGTAATATTGGGCTATTTGGTGCTGATAAAGGCGGTAAACTAAAGCACGCAGTCATGAAAAAAGCCATGGGGATCTAACTGATGACGATTATTTATATTTTAGTGATTTTATTTTTGACTTTGTTTGTGGTGACCAAAGTCATTGAAAATTCCAAGATGCGGATCTCGGATGAGGACACTAGCAAAATCAGCCGCTGGATCTTGCCATTAGTCGGTGTGGCGTTAATCGTGCAGCTGATTATGTTTATGGTGCGAGGATAAGCTGATTACTTATCCCAAATCCCTTGTTCTGTGTCACCTTGGATGTCGCAATCCCCGGTTTTGTAGGTAATCGTCTCTTTGCGTTCAAGCTTACCGATGTAATCTTTGGTGATAGACACAATGGTAGGTGTCATCATGACAATCGCTATCATGTTGATCACGGTCATTAACCCTAATGCCATATCAGCGGCGGCCCACACTTGCGGCATAGCAGCCATTGAGCCCCACAGGATCATAATGAGATAACCGGCAGTGTAACAACCACGACCGATTTTGTTATCGAGCTTAAACATATGCAGATTACTTTCGCCATAAGCATAGTTAGCGACGACAGAGGTAAACGCAAATAAAGAAATAGCGGCTGCGACAAAATCGGCGCCACTGCTACCTAAATGAAATTCCATAGCGGACTGAGTTAAGCGAATCCCTTCCATTTGCTCACTAGCACTGCCGCCCGCTAACAAAATAATAAACGCGGTAGCCGTACACAAAATCATAGTATCAACAAATACTCCTAACATTTGCACATAGCCTTGCGCTGCAGGATGGTTAGGATTCGGTGTTGCTGCTGCGGCTGCATGCGGCACACTTCCTGAACCTGCTTCATTTGAGTATAAGCCACGTTGCACACCATTCGCTATGGCAGCACCAAACGTACCGGCAACGGCTTCTTGTAAACCAAATGCTTGCAATACAATATCACTGAGCACACCAGGTAATAAATCAATATTAATAATCATAATAGCCAATGCGACTAAGACGTAGGTGACACCCATGAATGGTACTACCCATTGTGCAAAATTTGCAATGGCTCTGAATCCGCCTACAACAATTAATGCGGCTAAACTAATAATGACTAAACCCGAATATAACGTATCAATACCATAGGCATTGTTTAATGCATCAGTAATGGTGTTGGCTTGTACCGCGGAAAAAATAAAGCCATAACCCAAAAATAAGCACAATGAGAACAATACGGCTAACCAACGTTTTTTGAGACCTTGTTGGATATAATAGGCTGGGCCACCACGGTATTCACCATTGGCATCCTTAACTTTGTATAATTGGCCTAGCACGCTCTCAGCAAAACCGGTCGCCATTCCTAAAAAGGCAATGACCCACATCCAAAATATCGCGCCAGCACCACCCAATGATATAGCAACGGCGACCCCTGCTAAATTACCTGTACCGACACGTGCCGAGAGGGACGTACACAATGCTTGAAAAGAGGATATGCCCGCTTTATCTGAAGCGGTTGAGTTGCGCATTATCCCAAACGTGTGGCTGAAGTGCTTGACCTGTATAAAGCCGAGTTTCCAGGTGAAGAAGATACCACCAATCAGTAGGATATATATAAGGACTTGCCCACGTCCCCATAGGACAGTATTTATTGCGTCGATGATATCAGTGATCATGTGTGACTCTTTTGTATGATGAAATGATTAACTAAGCGATTAGTGTATGATAAATTACCTACAAAACCTAGTTTGTATAGGATAGTGGTTATTTTTTAATTGATATAATATGATTTTGGAAAGAAATTGGAAGTGAAATGGCTGGGGTAGCAGGACTCGAACCTACGGATGACGGGATCAAAACCCGTTGCCTTACCAACTTGGCTATACCCCAGTAGAAAATTAATTCACTGGATGATATGTTTGGCAACATATCTACTTAACACAGGGTGTTAAGGACAAACTACACAACAGAGAATGGCTGGGGTAGCAGGACTCGAACCTACGGATGACGGGATCAAAACCCGTTGCCTTACCAGCTTGGCTATACCCCAACAATGGTGCGGAAGGAGAGACTTGAACTCTCACGCCGTGAAGCACTGGAACCTAAATCCAGCGTGTCTACCAATTCCACCACTCCCGCACGGAGTTTGCTCTCTATCTCATTTACTTCTGGTGTAGAAATAAATGGTGGCTAAGGCGGGATTCGAACCTGCGACCCCATCATTATGAGTGATGTGCTCTAACCAACTGAGCTACTTAGCCACTTACTAAACGAACAATGTTGTCCGTTGAAGCGGGGCGTATTATGCGTATTGAGAGAATGCTCGTCAACCCTTTTTTGTGGAAAAAAGGCATTTTTCACTGAACTTTGTTTCAAATGCCTGAAATACACACAATTATGCGCAGATTAATGGCTGAGTGACATAAAAACACACAATAATTGTTTGATACAACTCAATATATCGTAAGATTATTTGAGCTAATATAAGAATGAATCCTCTCTTTTTTATTATTTTCCTTTTTACTATTATTAGAAATAACGGAGTTAAACCTATGAATCGTTCAATATGTATTCGTCATACATCAATCATTACTTTATTTAGCTTGGGGTTGTTAGGTGTGCAAGGTTGTTCTGCTAAGTTATATTCACCAGATGATAAATTGGCGTTAGAAACCGAGGCACAAATAATTACACAGCGTTTTGGTGGTACTTTAAAACCGACACTCAAAGCGGCGATACAGTCGGGGGGCTTAGTGCATGCCGTGGATATTTGTGCCATTGAAGCTCCTGCAATCGCAAAAGCATTAAGTGCAGAGACTGGCTGGGAGGTAAAACGAGTGAGTTTACAGCCTCGTAATATCGATACGGCCACACCAGACGAGCATGAACGCACAACATTGGCGTGGTTTGCAGAGCAGCAATCTACTCAAGGTGACGCTGCGGTGCTCAAATCATCACAAATCATAAATAACACCTATCGCTATATGCAAGCACAGCCAGTAGAAGGAGTGTGTTTAAATTGTCATGGCACAAATATCAATCCAGCAGTACAATCAATTATAAACAGTACATATCCAAGTGACATGGCAACTGGATATCAGTTAGGACAAATACGTGGTGCATTTAGTTTGGCAAAATCTTTAGAATAATTGTCATTTTAGGGTAAATGCAGCGGGAACATCATATAATTCGACAATCATGTATTATATAGCCTATATTGTGCATGGTATATTGGAGAACAATCATTCTACTCATTGAACACTTTATTGCTTTGTTTACGGAAACCGCGCCGTATTTATTATTAGGGATGCTCATTGCAGGGATGATCCATCATTGGTTACCTAATGAGTGGATTGTCAACACCTTGGGCGGCTCTACTCCAAATGGCATTAATAAAAAACAAGGCAGCTTACGTCCAGTTGTGACGGCTGCGCTAATTGGTGCACCGTTACCTTTATGCTCATGCTCAGTTATTCCGGTAGCGATGGGGATCCGTCGTAGTGGTGCGAGTAAAGCCAGTACGGCGAGTTTTTTGGTGTCTACACCAGAAACGGGTGTAGATTCAATTGGGATCACGTATGCATTGATGGGCTTACCGATGGCGATCGCTCGACCGATTGCAGCCATCGTTTCAGCTATTATTACTGGAATGACGATTGCGATCTGGGGGAAAGAAGAACCTATTAAACCTGAAACGGAGAGCGGTACTAGTAGTTGTTGTCACGCAAAAAGTAATGGTAGCAGTGATGCAAGTTCGACTGTTGATACTGAACAAGATACGCCAAAACAGCATTGGCTTACCAGTGTCAAAGCCGTGTTGTCATATGGTTTTGATAAACTCCTTGTCGACTTTATGAAATGGCTATTAATTGGATTGTTTTTTGCCGCTATAGTGTTGACTTATGTACCAAGTAATTGGATGGCGAGCTATGGCTCTGGGCCGTTAGCGATGTTAGTGATGGTTGTGATTTCTATCCCAATGTATATTTGTGCTACGGCATCGACACCGGTTGCAGTAGGGTTAATGCTTGCAGGAATATCGCCAGGTGCCGCTCTTGTGTTTATGTTAACCGGTCCTGCGACAAATATAGCCACATTAATGATCATCAAAAATGAATTAGGTCAACGCGAGTTGATCTTGTATTTGATTGCTTTGATCTCCTCTGCGTTGTTGGCGGGGTGGGCAGTCGATGTAATGTTCAATTATTTCGATATCAGCATGCAACTCGCGCATGGCTCACACGATGATATGATCAGCAATGTTCATCAACTCAGTGCACTGGTGTTATTTGGTTTGATGATATGGCAAGCAATAAAGTGGTTGCGCAAATAGCCACCATTTACAAAGCATACACAATAATATTACAACCTTGACACACATTATGCTAACATAAATGTAACCGCTTACATTTCTTGGTCTTTTCTTTACGAATTTGCTTGAAATGTAGGCATTGATTTACCTTTATACAGAGAATATGCATGCACATCGTCAAACGCACATCCATGCTCCTAGGGTTTACTACTTTAGTCACCGCTTTAGTCACCACCACATTATTAAGTTTACCAGCACATGCTGGTTGGGAACGTACTTGGATTGAAAAATTTGATGGGACGGGTGTTAATTTTTCACACTGGACCGCACAAACTCAAGCCAATTATAACAACGAAATTCAATGTTATACCGATGATGAAACGTCGGCTGATCGTAACTATGAAGTGTCTAATGGCACCCTCAAAATTACCGCACGTAAACAAAATATCGCTTGTCCAGGGCTCAATGGACAAAATAAATCATGGACGTCAGGGCGTTTAAACTCTAAAGACAAAGCCGAATTTTTATATGGACGTATTGAAACCCGATTAAAATTTGATGAGCTGCGTAACGGCACTTGGCCTGCGTTTTGGATGTTAGAAGGGCGTATTCGTGAGCAACCTATAGCGAATGATAATGATATTGTTGGGTGGCCAAATCCTGGTGCTGGTGAAATTGATGTGTGGGAATGGCATGGAAATGCGGGTAATTCATTTATCACGGCTTTTCATAATGTGAATCGAAATCAATGTGGTGGCACCGTGCGTTACAACTATCCAGGTGGTGCGCCCGATGTGCAAAGTTTTAATACCTATGCCATCGAATGGAGCGCAGATGAGATCAGCTTGTACGCCAATGATAATTTAGTTGTGCGTCATGATATGACCAATTGTGCCCAATATGAAGAGCCAATGTTCTTGTTATTGAATGTCGCAATAGGTGGGACATTAGGTGGAAATGTTGACCCTACTATGAGTCAAGCTACGATGGAAGTCGACTATGTAGCGCGTTGTGTGGCAAATGAAGCCAGTGCAGTGACTGCGTGTAATGAATCTACTCCTGTGGCACTTGATAGTGATGTGGATGGCGTCGCTGATATCGAAGACCAATGCTCGAATACGCCGGTTAATGCGAGCGTAGATATAACTGGCTGTGAAGTGACGCCGACCACGCCTATTTCTGTAACCCCTGAAACAGCTCCTCTAGCACCAACGCACAATGCAGATGATGTGATTTCGTTGTTTAGTGACGCGTACAATAACATTGATAGCATTGACTACAATCCTAATTGGAACCAAGCGACACAAGTGACTCAGGTTCAAGTTGAAGGTAATACTGTCCTTAAATACACCGGATTAAATTACCAAGGCACGGACTATGGTGATAATAAACAAGATGTATCGGGTTATGAGTTTTTGCATATTGATTACTGGACAGCAAATGCACAAAGTCTCGAACTTTATTTGATTAGCCCAGGGCCTCAAGAAACCCCTCATATCATTAATGTTGTAAAAGGTTCTTGGCAGCGCCTAGCCATTCCATTAAGTACATTTGCAAGTGTTGTTGACCTATCAAATACCTTTCAGTTAAAAATAGCAGGTAGTGGTGATGTATACTTGGATAATATCTACTTTAGTAAAGCACCTGAAAATGTAGTCGAAACACCGGTAAATGTTACGCCTATCATTGTAAGTCTCTCAGCAACGCAAAACAACATCGCCATATCTCAAATTGATCCTGCTGCTGGTACTGTAAGTATCACTGCATCGGTTACTGATAGCGATGGCTTGAGTGATCATGTTTATACATGGAGTAGTGGAGCTGTATCGAATCAAACGGTGAGTAATGATGGCTTGATAGTGACATTTGACCCGAGTTCAATTTCTGGTTCATCGGTAGATATGGAATTACAAATTACCGATAATGGCACACCAGTAATGACGGTAGTGGATAATGTAGTTCTGAATGTAGTAACCACTAATACTAATACACCAATAAACAATCCAGAGATTACAACCCCTTCATCGTCTGGGGGGAGTTTGGCCGGATGGTTGTTGATTCTATTAGGGGGCAGCGCGTTCCTTCGTTATGCAAGACGCTTAAATAGTTATTGATTAAGCTGTCGTAAAAGGGACCCACAAAAAAGCGAGAACCCAGTCATAGGTTCTCGCTTTTTACGTTTAAGTGGGTTACTAACTTAAGTGGTAAATATGTAGCTTATACGTTAAAACGGAAGTGAATGACATCACCATCTTTAACGATATATTCTTTACCTTCAAGACGCCATTTACCCGCATCTTTAGCACCTTGTTCACCGTTACCTGCAATGTAATCGTCAAAACCAACAATCTCAGCACGGATAAAACCTTTTTCAAAATCAGTGTGGATCTTACCAGCAGCTTGAGGCGCCGTAGAACCTTGAGGGAAGGTCCATGCACGGACTTCTTTTACCCCAGCCGTAAAGTAAGTTTGCAGGGTCAATAATTCATAACCACATCGGATCACACGGTTAAGACCTGGTTCATCGAGCCCCATTTCACTTAAAAATTCATTTTTATCTTCATCTTCCAGTTCAGAAATTTCAGATTCAATGGCCGCACATACAGCGACGACAACAGCATTTTCTGCTGCGGCAATTTCTTTTACTATGTCCAATAACGGATTATTTTCAAAGCCATCTTCAGCCACGTTTGCAATATACATAGTCGGCTTGATAGTTAAGAAATTCATGTAGCTAATAGCAGCATACTCTTCTTTTTCTAGTGTCACAGAACGCAGCATTTCACCTTCATCAAGGTGTGGCTTGATTTTCTCAAGTACTTTTAATTCAAACTTGGCTTCACTGTCGCCGCCTTTAGCACGTTTAGCAATGCGGTGAATCGCTTTTTCAGTGGTATCTAAATCGGCCAAGGCTAATTCAGTATTGATAATTTCGATATCATCAGCAGGGGATACTTTACCTGAAACGTGAACAATGTTTTCATCATCAAAACAACGCACAACATGGCCAATAGCATCGGTTTCACGGATATTGGCTAGGAATTTATTACCCAGACCTTCACCTTTAGATGCGCCAGCAACTAGACCTGCGATGTCGACAAATTCCATCGTTGTAGGAATAACTTTTTGCGGTTTTACAATTGCTGATAACGCATCAAGACGTAGATCTGGCACCGGGACCACACCTGTATTTGGCTCAATGGTACAAAACGGAAAGTTAGCGGCTTCTATACCGGCTTTCGTCAGTGCGTTAAATAAGGTTGATTTACCAACGTTGGGTAAACCAACAATGCCACATTTAAATCCCATGGGAGTATTCCTATCGTTATTCAGCCGAAAAGCTGTGTAAGCGCTGCTGAGCAGCAACTAAATCTTCTTTAATTAATATTTCAGTACTGCGGATTGCTTCATCAATCGCGGCATCGATTTTTTCTTGTTCGTTTTGTGGGGCTTTGCCTAATACATAACCCGTTACGCGGCTTTTATGACCCGGATGGCCAATACCGATGCGTAAGCGGATGAAATCTTTTTGATTGCCCATGCGTGCAACGATATCACGAATGCCGTTTTGACTTGAGCTACCACCGACCTTAAATTTTGCTATGCCAGGGGGAAGATCCAGTTCATCGTAAGCGACCAAAATGTTTGCTACCTCTATCTTATAAAACTGAGCAATCGCAGCTACGCCTTGACCGCTAAGATTCATAAATGTAGTGGGGTAGAGCAAGCGCACATCACGTCCAGCAATCGTCGTTCGGCCGGTTAAGCCAAAGAATTTACTTTCAGGTTTGAGGGTACAAGAGAAGGTGCGTGCTAGGGAAGAAACAAACATTTGACCCGCGTTGTGGCGAGTATTTTGATATTCGGGGCCTGGATTACCCAGACCCACGATTAGACGAATGTCCGTCAACGCAGATTATTCCGCGCTGGCTGCTTCGTCATCAGCGTCAGAAGCTTTAACTTTAGATGCTTTGATAGTTACTACTGCTAAATCATGGCTTTCACCTTTAGCAAGTTCTACTGATGATACACCTTCAGGTAATACAACATCAGATAAATGTAACGTTTGACCTAATGCAACATTCGTTAAATCAACTTCGATAAACTCAGGAAGGTTACTTGGTAAACAAGTTACTTCGATTTCGTTTACGTGATGCTCTGCATGGCCGCCATCAGTTTTGATTGCTGGTGCCGTTGCTTCGTTGATGAAGTGAACAGGTACATTAGTGTGTACCTCTTTAGAAGCATCGATGCGTAAAAAATCCACGTGCAAGATTCTTGGCTTGTACGGGTGACGTTGCATGTCTTTTACTAAGGCTTCAACTTTTTCACCAGCGATATCAAGAATCAATACGTGTGAGTAAAAAGCTTCAAACTCTTGCGCTTGCATAAGTTTGTTGTGAGCTAGAGTAATAGATACCGGCTCTTTGTCAGCGCCATATACGATTGCTGGTACTTTGTCTTGATGACGTAAGCGGCGGCTCGCACCTTTCCCTAGGTCAGTTCGGACTTGTGCTTCTAAATTAAAGATTGCTTCAGACATGTTGATGTCTCCAAGTTGTATACAAATATTGTATTTTTTAGTGTTGTTGAATTTTGCGACCAAATTCAACCTGAATGTATTACAATGCTTCCCCCCCCATTACACAATCAAATGTGAAATGATAATAACAAAGTAAAACTACCCTAAATTTAAGGGCGACGAAGTCTACCATTAATGTAGTTATTAAAGCAAGTTATACCTTTATTTAAGCAGGATGAGCGATGTTTATATTACGTCAGGGTCAAGCGCAAGATGCACAAGGGCTAAGTACATTAATTTTGGCAACTGCGCCTGAATTATTACCGGTCGTTTTTGGCGATGAATTGGGCATAAAAAATTACTTAGCACATGCATTAATGATGCCCAATGGTCAATACAGCGCTGCGCGTCATCAGGTACTTGTGACTCACAATGATATGAGTAAAAAAGAAGAGGTCGTTGGGTGTATTACGCTTTGGCATGATGATTTAGGTGCTGACTTTGTGAACCAGACTATAAGTGCAATGATTAACGTGTTTAGTCCAGAGCAAGTCGCTCAAGTTGCGGCCATTAACCCTGCGTTGTTGGCCGTATTTGTGCCACCTCAATCCAATCAACTTGCCTTAGGGCATATTTCCGTTGCACCTGAATATCAAGGATTGGGGCTAGGTAAAAAACTCATCGCTTATGGGATCAAGCAAGCTAAATTGTTAGGTAAGCAACAAGTTGTAATCGATGTGGATAGTGATAATGAGCAAGCGGTGTGTTTTTATGAAAGCTGTGATTTTATGACGAGCGCAAGTAGCCAACTTGCACTAACGGGGCAAACGTTTTTACGGATGGTCTATCAGTTGTAAACATCCTAAACGTTTACATATTACCATTTTACATGCTGAAATCGGATAATAAACATTGCTGTACCACTGCATCGATATTCAGTTGTCCGTAAATATGCGGAAAATCCCCATACTCAGACACACTGGCCGATTCATATTTGATCTCGGCAGTCACCAATTGCGGATCAATGATCAACAAGGTTAAATCACGAATATCACGATAAAAACGCTGCACAACATAATCCACTTGATGAGCGGAACATGCGTGAATAAACCCTTCACTGTTTAATGATGGTGGAGCGAAAAAAGGCTTTGCTAATATATCTGGAATATCTTGGGTAGGAAACATTAAAAATAACGCATTAGGGCCGTGTTTAGATGTGAAGTTATGCTTAGATTTAGTCATATTAATTGCTGTGTTGTAATAGGCATAAATGTGCTTGCCGAGTGAATCAATCCATTCGCCGTTAATGCTTCCACACCATAGACGGTGGTTTTACAGTTATATTTCTGTGCGACTTTATCTAGTAATATCGCAAAATCCCCATCTCCCGACAACAAGATAATTTCATCCACATTTGGCGCCGCTTCTAAGATATCAATTGTTATCCCCACATCCCAATCACCTTTGGCGCTGCCATCATTGCGTTCAATGAACGGTTTGAGTTTGACGTCAAATCCGATATGTCGCAATGCGCTTTGGAACTTATGCTGTCCATCATCGTTGCGGGCGATAGCATAAGCATTAGCCAGAGTAATATCGCGAGATTGAGCAATATGTGCATAGAACTGGCGATAGTTAAAAGGACGACCAAATGTATCACGCGTGGTGTAGTAGATGTTTTGGACATCAACAAAAATAGCTGTAGTGATAAGCGCAGTAATAGTAAATTCCTTATATAAAAAAGCCTCGATGTTTGTGTAAACTTCGAGGCTATAGCAATCTATTGGCGGGTTGATTTAGTAATCAAACATCGCAGAAATAGATTCTTCATTAGAGATACGACGAATCGTTTCAGCAAGCATGTCAGACAAAGTTAATTGTTTCACTTTACCGACTCTTTGCATTTTGTCACAAAGTGGAATACTGTCTGTAACGATGATTTCATCAATCATAGAATTTTCTAAATTTTCAGCAGCATTACCAGAGAAAATAGCATGAGTGGCATAAGCATAAACCTTACGTGCACCATGTTCTTTTAATGCTTCTGCAGCTTTTGCTAAAGTACCACCAGTATCAATCATGTCATCGACGATAATACAGTCACGGCCTCTGACATCACCAATTATGTTCATGACTTTCGCCACGTTTGCTTTTGGACGACGTTTATCAATAATTGCTAAATCAATGTCATTGAGCAACTTCGCTGTAGCACGTGCTCGAACTACACCACCGATATCTGGAGACACGACGATTGGATCGTGAAAATCACGTTTGACCATGTCTTCTAATAATAATGGCGTACCAAAAGCATTATCTACTGGCACATCAAAGAATCCTTGGATCTGCTCAGCATGCAAGTCAATCGTTAAAACGCGATCAACACCCACGTTAGACAAGAAATCAGCGACGACTTTGGCAGTAATAGGTACACGCGCCGAACGTACGCGACGGTCTTGACGAGCATAACCAAAATAAGGAATGACGGCAGTAATACGACCAGCAGATGCTCGACGCAAGGCATCGATCATTACGATCAATTCCATTAAGTTATCATTGGTTGGCGCACAGGTTGATTGAATGATAAATACATCCGAACCCCGGACATTTTCATGGATTTCAACAGAAATTTCACCGTCGCTAAAGCGGCTAACAGTGGCATTTCCAAGTTTAGTGTAGAGTCGTTCGGCTACTTTAAAAGCTAGCTCAGGGACCGCGTTACCGGCAAAAATCTTCATGTCTGGCACAGGTTATTCCTCAGTGCGAAGGTTATGTAAAAGAATGGCTGGGGTAGCAGGACTCGAACCTACGGATGACGGGATCAAAACCCGTTGCCTTACCAGCTTGGCTATACCCCAATTGTAATTCCTTAGTCCCGAACGTTAAATATCGACTTTATTGTTGTGTGCAGTGGTGATTCTGCCACCCCTTTGCAAATAAATGCATGGGTTGTATTGTCTAATATTTGTTGGTCTTGCAATGCATGCAATACCTGTTGAGCAGAAGCTTCCTTGTCAAAAACCGCAAATACGCAAGCACCTGTACCTGTCAATCTCGACGGTGCGTAGTGTAACAAGTGCTGTAATAAATATGCAACCTTAGGATACAAGTTTACGACTAATTCTTGGCAATCATTATGGGTTTTGGCAAAAGTATAGTCTTGAAAATCGATTTTGGGTGAGTTTCTACACAATTTTGGATGGGTAAATATTTGTTGCGTTGAAATATGCACACCAGGATGAATGACTAAAAAAACAGCATCTGATCCATTATGTTGAGTCGGTGCTGGAGTGAAATGTTCACCTACTCCATCAGCAAATGTGGTTTTACCTTGTACAAAAACCGGCACATCGGCACCAAGTTCAAGTCCTAACTGAGCGAGTTGGTCTAATGATAAACCACATTCCCATAACTGATTGAGTACAATCAACACTGTTGCGGCATTCGTTGATCCTCCGCCAATCCCGCCACCCATGGGTAATACCTTATCGATAGTAATATCAACACCTAGGGTTATGTGACAGTAGTCTTGGAGTAATTGAGCCGCTTTGACAATTAGGTTACTGTCATGCTCAACATCTGGAAATGCCGTTAACAAGCGCACCGTTCCTGTTGCATTTGGTGCAAAGCGCAACGTGTCCCCGTAATCGGTCATTTGAAATAATGATTGCAGTTCATGGTAGCCGTCGGTACGACGTCTGCTGATATGCAAAAACATATTGAGTTTGGCGGGTGACGGCCATGCTTGCGTTTGGTATTGAGCTAATAAAGACATGTTAACGCCATTGTTGAATTTTAATTTTAAGGGTTTGACGCGTTAAGCCGTTTGCTTGCAAAGTCACACTGTGAGGTAATAATAACTGTTCAACTTGGCGGTATGCACCATATTTAATCACGTAATCAGTACTGCATAGGGTTTGCGAACAATGGGGGATAAACTGGTTTATCTGTCCTTGTGCATCACGCGTAATTGCCCCTTCTTCGCCAGACACGTCAGCTTTTAACCAATGACTTAATTGGTCCATAGGGAGCCACCAACCGGTTAAATCAAATACAAGTTGCTCAGGGTTATCACCTTGATAAGAGTTTCCTTCAACAGTAATTATTAATCCTTCACTATCACGTTTAACCGTTAGGACATTGATCCCTAAAAAAGTATTAAAGTAAGTTTTATAATCTTCGTTGTGTTGCAGCCAATTAAAATTAGCCGATTGGCGCTTATTTTCGCTGATAATAGCTATTTTGCCGTTGGCTTGCCATTGTGTCAGTGCTTTAACATTATTAGCGTTGATCAAATTGGCACTTGGTTTCACTGAAGATGGCAATAATAAGGTACAGCCGTTTAATAATAGGAGTACGAGGCTAAGTAATGCAAAGTTAAACAATCTACACAAATGATGAGGCATAACGAGCATATTCGGTAATTCCTGTGGCGATAAACAGCATACTAACCTTGAATGACAACATTAGATTAGTACAACTAAGTACTCAAGAATAATGAAAAAAACGCCCATAGTAAAATTTAAAACACATCGCAATACGTGATTGGTTAATAGTCTTAGCGTGAATCGCTTTTAATCACTCCGCCTTTTTCGTACAATACCTGTGAAAATTAGCTACCGAATAGTTTCATGACCGTAATTGCCATTGGCATCAATCACAATACCGCACCTGTTGCACTGAGAGAAAAAGTCGCTTTTACTCCAGATTCAATGACTAATGCTTTTGCCAGTTTGCAAACGGTAGAGCCGATTGCATCCTCGGTTGTGCTCTCGACTTGTAATCGCACAGAGTTATATATTCAGCTCAATGACGCGCTAGAATCAAATGAATTTTTAGTGCGTTGGTTAGCGGATTTTCATCAATGTGATTATGATGAATTAGCTCAGCATACTTATATTTACCAAGATGTGGCCGCTTTAAATCATATTATGCGTGTGGCATCGGGTTTAGATTCGTTGATTTTAGGTGAGCCGCAAATATTGGGGCAAGTTAAGCAGGCGGTGAGTGATGCTAAACGACATGATGCCTTGAATACGCAATTTCAACGAATTTTTGATCATACTTTTCAAGTAGCAAAAAAAGTCCGTACTGATACCGATATTGGTGCTAATGCTGTCTCTGTTGCATTTGCTGCGGTACAATTAGCCAAACAAATTTTTGGCGATTTGGCGCATTCACGCGTGTTACTAATTGGTGCCGGTGAAACCATTGATTTAGTGGCCAAACATCTTCATGAGCAAGGTGCTGTGAATATAGATGTCGCTAACCGCACCATTAGTAAAGCTCAAGAAATCGCAACGCGCTTTGGTGGGCAAGCCATGACACTAAATCAATTGCCGACACATTTACCTTTGGCTGATATTGTCATTTCATCGACAGCGTCGCAATTACCGTTAATAGGTAAAGGTATGGTCGAGCAAGCCTTAGAAAAACGTAAACACAAGCCGATGTTAATGATTGATATCGCTGTGCCACGAGATATTGAAGGCGAGGTTGCCAAGTTAGAAGAGATTTATTTATATACGGTCGATGATTTGCAACATATTGTTGCGCAAAACATGGCAAACCGTGAGCAAGCAGCTGAGCAAGCACAAACCATGATAGATGCACAGATTTTACTTGTAACGCAATGGCAACAAGCGCAAGAAAATGTCGATATGGTTAAAATGTATCGCGAGGCACAAGCCTTGATGCGTGACAAATTAATTACCAAAGCACTTAGCCAACTGCAAGAAGGCATGGCGGCTGAGCAAGTTTTACAAGAATTTGGCTATAAATTAACGAACCAAATGATGCATGGTCCGACGAAAGCACTAGCGCAAGCGGCGCAATTGCAGGATAATCGCACTCTTGAATTATTAACTGACGCACTTAACGTCAATTTAGACAAATCATAACGTCCAAAATTGACACACAACGCTGCTATCTAACCATTATTGGAACTACATGAAACCGTCTGTCGTACAAAAACTCGAAACCCTCGTTGAACGATTTGAAGAAGTACAAGCACTCTTGAGTGATCCTGTTGTGATTGGCGATCAAAATCGTTTTCGTGCATTGTCTAAAGAATACGCACAATTAGAAGATGTGGTTCGAAGTTTTCGCGAGTATCAAGACGCACAAGGTGATCTAACCTCAGCACATGAAATGCTGCAAGAAGATGATGCTGAAATGCGTGAAATGGCACAAGAAGAAATCAAAGCAGCCAAAGCGCAAATTGAAACCTTAGAACAAGAATTGCAAATCTTGTTGTTACCGCGTGATCCGCAAGATGACAGTAACTGTTTCTTAGAAATCAGAGCTGGGGCAGGTGGCGATGAAGCTGCGATTTTTGCGGGTGATTTGTACCGTATGTACTCGCGTTATGCGGAAACTAAAGGTTGGCGTGTAGAGCAAGTCTCTGCAAACGAAGGAGAACATGGCGGTTATAAAGAAGTGATCGCTAATGTGATTGGTGATGGCGCTTATGGGATATTAAAATTTGAATCAGGTGGACATCGCGTGCAGCGTGTTCCAGAAACCGAAAGCCAAGGACGCATTCACACTTCGGCTTGTACGGTGGCGGTTTTAGCAGAAATACCTGAATCTGAAGCCATTAATATTAATCCTGCGGATCTTCGTGTAGATACCTTCCGTGCATCAGGCGCAGGTGGACAGCACGTTAACAAGACGGATTCAGCTATTCGTATCACGCATTTGCCAAGTGGTGTAGTAGTAGAATGTCAGGATGAGCGTTCACAGCACAAAAACCGCGCTAAAGCGATGTCTGTACTGCAATCACGCCTCAATAACATCGAACAAGAAAAACGTGACGCCGAAGAAGCCAGTACGCGTAAATTATTGGTGGGTAGTGGTGACCGTTCTGAACGTATTCGTACTTATAACTATCCTCAAGGTCGAGTAACTGACCACCGTATTAACCTAACATTATACAAACTTGATGATGTAGTTGCAGGTGATGTTGATGCGTTACTTGAACCAATTCGTCAAGAGCACCAGGCCGATATGCTTGCTGCTTTATCTGAAGATTAATCGCGAATATTGTGTTACTTTTCCCTGAGCCTTGTTCTATTGCGGATGCACTGATTGTTGGTGCACAGCAATGTTTGTCGGGACCAGTAGGAGCAGATCAAGTAAACGCTCACGCCGATGCACTTGCCGATGCAAAAATCGATGCGCAGGTGCTGCTTTGTGCAGTGCTTGATTGTAATCGCGCATATCTTCATACTTGGTCAGATAAAACGTTATCTGATACGCAATCTGCTCAATATCAACAATTTATACAACAGCGAAAACGTGGTGAACCTGTCGCCTATATTCTTGGTTATCAAGAATTTTATGGTCGTGAATTTTTAGTTTCACCAGCCACACTGATCCCACGTCCTGAAACAGAACAACTCGTTGATGTCATCATTGATAAAATTGCAGAGCTCAGCGAAGTAGCTAAACTTGGCGAAAGCCCTGAAAGCCCTGAAAGCCCTGAACGTGCGAATGTTGATTATACAACCGCGCGCGTACTTGACCTTGGTACAGGCACCGGTGCCATAGCCATTAGCGCAGCCTTGGAGTGCCCATCTATTTGTGTGCAAGCAGTCGATTTTGTCCCAGCAGCCGTTGTATTAGCTAAACAGAATGCGCAGCGTCTAATTCATAATCACGCTGAGCGAGTTACTATTTTACAAAGTGATTGGTTTACTCAGGTCAGTGGAACATTTGATATAATTGTATCCAATCCGCCTTATGTGGAATTGGATAGTGAGTATTTAGCGCAAGGTGATGTAAGGTTTGAACCTGACAGTGCACTGACCGCTGCGGATAATGGTCTGGCGGATATTAAATTAATAGTCGCTCAAGCTCCTGATTATTTGCATAAAGGGGGCTGGTTGCTAATTGAACATGGGTATCAACAAGCTGACAGTATTCAACAGTTATTTACAGCTAAAGGCTTTAGTCAAGTCGCTACTTTGTGCGATTATGCACAACACCCTAGGATCACGCTAGGTCAAAAATAACTTAAATACGTTTTTAAAAATAATAACAACCAATAACAAAAATTACTCTTACTTAAGGAATTTATCATGTACATGGCATTTAAACATCTACACTTAACCGCAATTGCACTTTCATTATTATTTTTGATTTTACAAGTAGCTACCCATTTAATGGACAGTAAAATGAAAGAGGCAAAATGGTTAAAAGTGCTGCCACATATCATTAATACAGTGCTGATCATCACTGCTATAGGCCTGTGCGTCACACTCGCTCAATACCCGTTTGTCCATGACTGGGTTACTAGCAAGTTGATTGGTTTAGTTGCGTATATACTACTTGCTGTTGTTGCAGTAAAGTGGGCAAGAACCAATGCGATGCGTGTTTTTGCACTGATTGGCGCGGTTGCATGGTTGGGTTTAACCGGAAAGATCGCTATAACCAAAACAGCATTATTTTAATAATATAAATTATCAGATTAAGGAAAATACATGACGATTACCTCTTGTCAGGTCGGCAATTTAACCGTCGCTAATGATGCGCCATTTGTGTTGTTTGGGGGCATGAATGTCCTTGAGTCGCGTGATTTAGCGATGCGTATTGCTGAAGAATACCAACGTGTCACTGAAAAATTAGGCATTGGCTATGTGTTTAAGGCATCGTTTGATAAAGCGAACCGTTCATCGGTTAATTCTTATCGCGGACCCGGTTTGGATGAAGGCTTAAAGATTTTTGAAGAAATCAAAGCGACATTTAATGTACCTATTATCACTGACGTTCACGAACCTTATCAAGCACAGCCTGTAGCAGAAGTAGTAGATGTGATCCAGTTACCTGCATTTTTGGCACGTCAAACGGATTTAGTTGTGGCAATGGCCAAAACAGGTGCGGTGATCAATGTCAAAAAACCACAGTTTTTAGCTGCACATGAAATGCGTCATATCATTAATAAATTTGCTGAAGCAGGCAACGAAAATATACTGTTATGTGAACGTGGTTCTTGTTACGGCTATAATAATCTAATCGTTGATATGTTAGCGATGGACGAAATGAAATCCCTTGCTCCGGTGATTTTTGATGCGACTCATGCGTTACAAAAACCGGGTGGGCGTGAATCATCAGCCGATGGTCGACGCGCTCAAGCGGCACAATTAGCCCGAAGTGGTATGGCATTAGGGATTGCAGGGTTGTTTATTGAAGCACATCCAAATCCAAATGAAGCGAAATGCGATGGGCCTTGTGCGTTACAGCTCGATAAACTTGAGCCTTATTTGGCACAGATGCTAGCGGTAGATGAATTAGTCAAATCCTTTCCACCGCTTGATACCAGTGCTAATTAGTCAGTTAGCATCGCAGTAGCATTAGAATAAATGGGGTCAGATCCAATTAATTTAAGTGGTTCTGACCCTATTAAATCACTCTTAGTGATGTTGAGGCTATGATTCAATTCTTGAGCAATGATTGCTTTTACTTGTGATTTACCGATAACATTGTCGTTCAAATCGTGTGTTTGCGACACTCTGTCTGGTGCAGGTGTAGGGGTAAAATGAGACACGTTTTGAACGGCTAGTTTGTTTAACGCAACAAGGGCTAAATCATCTTGATTTACACCTGCAGCATGTACACTATTTGAAGCAATAACCGCAAAGGCAACAACTGATACAAATGGTACTACGGACTTTTTCACAATTTTCTCCAAGAGGATGAATATATTAAATACAGTTCTAGACGTTATCTAGAATTTTTATAGGTTAAGGGCCATCCCTCAACGAGCCATATAATATGCCTAAATTACCACTCTGAAAAATGAAAAGAATTATGTCTTTGTCATTAGAATAACTAATGTTAGTATTAACAAATCATTAATGACTGATAATTGCAATGGCTAAGCGAATACCCCCATTAAATGCCCTGAAGGCTTTCGAGTCAGCGGCTAAGCACTTAAGTTTCACTAAAGCTGCTGATGAACTTTTTGTTACACAGGCTGCGATTTCTCATCAAATAAAGTTATTAGAAGATTTTTTGTCAATAAAGTTATTTTTACGTAAAAATCGTACATTATTATTAACAGAAGATGGCCAAGCGTATTATTCCGATATCAAAGATATCTTTTCGCATATTGTGGATGCGACTGAGCGACTTTTAAACAGAGGCGCCAAAGGGTCAATTACTGTCGCAATGCCGCCAAGCTTTGCTGCCAAATGGTTGGTGCCACGCATCAGTCAATTTTCCACTTTGTATCCAGATATTGATGTGCGTATTAAAGCTGTTGATTTTGATGAAGGCTTTTTAGATGAAAGCACTGATATAGCGATTTATTATGGGCGAGGGCGTTGGCAAGGTTTGCACAGTGAGCAGCTACATAAAGAATATTTGACACCGTTATGCTCGCCGATGCTATTTGCTTCAGATAAACCCTTAGAAGAATTAAGTGATTTATCCGAACATATCTTGTTGCATGATTCATCACGCGATAATTGGAAATACTGGCTTAAACAATTTGATATAAAAAAGATTAATGTCAACCAAGGTCCGATATTTTCACATTCAATGCTTGTGTTACAAGCTGCGGCGTTAGGACAAGGGATAGCGTTGGGCAATACATTGTTAGCAAAACCCGAGATTGATGCGGGTCGCTTGATTTGTCCATTTGAAGAACGGGTAGAGTCCAAAGATGGCTTTTATATAGTGAGTGAGAATAGTCATCATGAACAAGAAAAAATTACCTTGTTTCGTGACTGGTTATTAAGCCAAGTTGAAGAGGAGGAAGATTAATATGTCGAATACAGTCGCAAACCCTTTAAGTCTTCCACCTAAATTGCTTAAGCTGCCTAGTATAGTGCCTTCTAACGCACATTTGCTTTTTGCCCATGGGGCTGGTGCTGGATCACAGCATCCATTTATGTTGTCCTTTGCGGAAGCATTAAATGCATTAGGCGTGCATGTTTGGTTATTTGATTTTGCTTATATGGCGCAAGCCATAGCAGAAGGCAAACGGCGTCCACCACCGCGACTACCCAAATTAGAAGTTGAGTACTTAAATGCGATTGCTTATGTGCAGGCTCAGATTGGCACAGACTCATTATGGATAGGCGGAAAATCAATGGGCGGACGCGTTGCATGTCATGCCCTAAACACTTTGACATTAGCCGAGCCAAATTCTAACTCACCTAAGCCTATTATCGGTGCGACCATTATTGGGTATCCTTTTCATCCAGTCGGTAAACCTGAATCATTACGCTTAGCAGTGTTACAATCTTCTACTTTACCTGTATTGATATGTCAGGGGGAGCGCGATACATTTGGTACACGCGAAGAAATCGCTACCTATGCATGTCCTGATAATATACAGATAATGTATTTTAATGACGGTGACCACAGTCTTAAGCCTCGTAAAGCCAGTGGGTTGAGTCAAGAACAACATATCCTAGCTGCTGCAAAAGTCATCGCAGGGGTAATTAAACAATCGGATGATAGCTATGATGCTTCGATTTAATGCAACATATTGTGCAAGAATGGCGCAGGTGGCATTGGTGCTATTTGTGACAATGTTTTTTCTCAGCGCCTATGTTGCTCATGCCACGACTCTCACCGCTAAAGCAATTCACTCATTAGAATCCGCAATTTCGATGGTGCGTTGGAATAGTGTGTTTATCGTGCTGTTTGCACTCAGTATTGATCGTGAACTAAACACTCAACCCCGTTACATTCATTTAATCGGTGTTTCTATGTGTTTGGTTTTATTGGCGAGCCTGATGTTTGCCGGGCCAATTGGCTTAAAATACTTATTTGGTATTGGTGCTGTATCTTTTATCACTCCATACAGCTCAATATTTTTTATATTGGGCTATATTGGATTTATTATTGCTTTAAGCAGACGCATAACACTTAAAGCTAATCGAACAGGAAACCTCAACAATGACTAACTCCGCTTCTAGTGACTCGTTACCAATCAAAGGCGTGTTATGTTATTGCCGCAGTGGCTATGAACAAAATTTAGCGCAAGAATTAGAGGAAGTTTGTGCACAAAGTGAGGTATTTGGTTATGCTAAAATCATACCGCAGACCGGTTATGTATATTTTTCATTATTTACACCAGCATCATTGTCTGAATTAAACGCAAAAATTCAATTTTCACAATTAATGTTCGCACGTCAATTAGTGTGGGTGTTTGAGTATGTTCAAGTGTTAGACCGGAACGACCGTATAGTTCAGATCCAGGCTGTATGTGCCGATTTATTGCCCGATGGATTCTTAGCTAAAACAGCGGTAGTAGAATCAGCAGACACTGAAGATGGTAAAGAGTTGGCAAAATTTTGTCGTAAATTCAGTGTGCCGTTGCGCCAAATGTTGCGCCAGCATGATTGGTTATTTAGACGTAAAAGTAACAAGCCGATTACCGGTATGACGCTTCATGCGTTTTTTGAACATGGCAGTGCGGTGTATTTGGGCGTGACTTTGCCAGATAATCGCAGTGCTCATGAAAATGGCATTTATCGCTTAAAGTTTCCGCAAGATGCACCATCACGTTCAACTTTGAAGTTAGAAGAAGCGATTAATACCTTTTTGACTTCTGCACAGCAAGAAGACTTACTGCATGCTGATGCCACCGCAGTCGATTTAGGCGCTTGTCCGGGTGGTTGGACTTACCAATTAGTCCAACGCAACATGCATGTTGAAGCGGTCGACAATGGTGCAATGGATGAAGCATTAATGGCCACAGGTTTAGTCACTTATGCACCTGCTGATGGCTTTAAATACAAACCACAGTACGGTAAAGTCGATTGGCTGGTGTGCGACATGATAGAACAGCCTAATCGAGTAGCACAGTTAATGGCACAATGGTTAGTCGATGGTTGGGCAACAAACGCCATATTTAACTTGAAATTACCAATGAAACAAAGATTTACTGCGATGCAAAATGCACAAGCTGAAATTGAAAAGCAGCTCAAAGACGCAGGAATATCGTTTACTTGGCAAGCAAAACATCTTTATCATAATCGGGATGAAGTGACCGTTTGTATTATTACAACACCTTAGAATAAGATTTACTGTCGTTTTTTACCCTTTTTTTACGATTTATTTCGTACAAGACTAAAAAAAGGTATCAAATGCCCCCTAAGATCCGATATAATCCGCACGATTTTTTTATGAACCAATTAAATAAGTGAAACTATGTCTGATTTATCCCACTACAGAAATATTGGTATTTTTGCTCACGTTGACGCGGGTAAAACGACCACTACAGAACGAATCCTTAAACTAACCGGTAAAATCCATAAGTCGGGCGAAGTGCACGATGGCGAATCAACTACCGATTTCATGGAACAAGAAGCTGAGCGTGGAATAACCATCCAGTCTGCTGCGACGACTTGTTTCTGGAAAGACCACCGCATGAATATCATCGATACTCCTGGACACGTTGACTTCACAGTTGAAGTTTACCGTTCATTAAAAGTATTAGATGGTGGTGTTGGTGTATTCTGTGGTTCTGGTGGTGTTGAGCCTCAGTCAGAAACTAACTGGCGTTATGCTAACGAATCTGAAGTTGCACGTATCATTTTCGTTAACAAACTTGACCGCATGGGTGCTGATTTTTACCGTGTAACTAAACAAGTTAAAGACGTATTAGCTGCTAATCCATTAATCATGACACTACCAATCGGCATCGAAGAAAACTTCGTTGGTGTGGTTGATGTTCTTGAAAAGAAAGCATATATCTGGGATGACACTGGTCTTCCTGAAAACTATGAAATCACTGATGTTCCAGCCGATATGGTTGATGACGTCGAAGCTTACCATGAGCAACTAATCGAGACTGCACTAGAGCAAGACGATGAATTATTGATGGCGTACATGGAAGGTGAAATGCCGACTATCGAGCAAATCAAACATTGTATCCGTGAAGGTACTCGTAAGATTGATTTCTTCCCAACTTACTGTGGTTCTGCATTTAAAAACAAAGGTGTTCAAAACGTACTTGACGCCGTTGTTGATTATTTACCAAGCCCAACTGAAGTTGACGCACAACCATTAACGGACCCTGATACAGGTGAAGCGACAGGTGAATTAGCAATAGTTGATGTTAACGAACCATTACGTGCGCTTGCATTTAAAATCATGGATGACCGTTTTGGTGCCTTAACCTTCGTTCGTATATACTCTGGTGTACTTAATAAAGGTGATACGATCCTTAATTCTGCTACAGGTAAAACTGAGCGTGTTGGTCGTATGGTTGAGATGCACGCAAACGACCGTACAGAAATCTCTAGCGCACAAGCCGGTGATATCATTGCTATCGTTGGTATGAAAAACGTGCAAACGGGTCACACATTATGTGATCCTAAGCATGAATGTACGCTTGAGCCAATGATCTTCCCTGAGCCAGTAATTTCAATTGCTGTATCGCCAAAAGATAAAGGTTCTACTGAGAAAATGGGTATTGCAATCGGTAAAATGGTTGCTGAAGATCCATCTTTCCAAGTAGAGACTGATGAAGATTCTGGTGAAACCATCCTTAAAGGAATGGGTGAATTACACTTAGACATCAAAGTAGACATTTTGAAGCGTACTTATGGCGTTGAGCTAGAAGTAGGTCAGCCACAAGTTGCTTACCGTGAAACAATTACTTCAGAAGTTGAAGATTCTTACACGCACAAGAAGCAATCTGGTGGTTCAGGTCAGTTTGGTAAAATTGATTACCGCATCCGTCCAGGCGAAGCAAACTCTGGTTTCACATTTAAGTCAGTCGTAGTAGGTGGTAACGTTCCTAAGGAATTCTTCCCAGCAATCGAAAAAGGCTTTAAGTCGATGATGGACCAAGGTGTTCTTGCTGGATACCCTGTACTTGACGTTGAAGTAGAATTATACGACGGTGGTTTCCACGCAGTCGATTCATCTGCTGTTGCGTTTGAGATTGCAGCGAAAGGCGCATTCCGTCAATCGATTCCAAAAGCGAAGCCACAACTTATTGAACCAATCATGAAAGTTGATGTGTTTACACCTGATGATCACGTTGGTGATGTTATCGGTGATTTAAACCGTCGTCGTGGTATGATCAAAGACCAAGAAGCTGGTGCAACTGGTGTTCGTGTTAAAGCTGACGTGCCATTATCTGAAATGTTCGGTTACATTGGTCAATTACGTACAATGACATCTGGTCGTGGTCAGTTCTCTATGGAATTCTCACACTATAATCAATGTCCACAAAACGTAGCTGAAGCCGTAATGGAAGAAGCCCGCGCACGTAAAGCTGCTAAATAATTAGTCGTTAAACGTCAAAATCTAAAAGCCCGCATTTGCGGGCTTTTTTTTGCTTAACATTTAGTATTATGACAAAAAGATTGAGTTATTTGGCTAAGCGTTTTAATCTTTTATAGCCGGCTTTGATTTGTTTTCCTGTTAGGTGGTTGTCGCCTGTTGCGCGATATTCATGTTGAATAAACCAAGTTGTGATCTGGATCCGAGTGTCCGCAAAACCAAATACATTGGCAAGTGCGTGCGATAGCGTAGTTTTACCCATCCCTGGTAAATCCTCAATGAGTAAATGGCCGTTGGCTAACAAGCAGGTTATTGCAAGTTCTACTTGGCGTTGCTTGCCAATTAATACTTGGCTGATCGAACTTACTGCGGCGCTAAAAAGATACGGCATATGATCCACATTCTGGTTAAGTCTAGTTAAAGCATAGACAACAAGCATACGTTTTGCTTATTAATCATTAGGTTAAGTTATAACAATGTAGTAATTAGCGACGGATTATTAATAAAAATGAGATGAATTATCAGTTGATTACGCTTAGTATAGGTATACTAAACACGTACGATTTATTTTAAACGTTATTTTTCAAAAGGATGTGTCGATGGCGCTTCATGAACGAGCTGGTAAACCAGCACAACAATCTGATCTGATTAATGTCGCTAAACTGATTAGTGATTATTACACCTTACAGCCCGATGTAAGCATAGCTGAACAAGCTGTTACGTTTGGTACTTCAGGCCACCGTGGTTGCGCCCATAAACATTCATTTAATGAAGCGCATATTGCAGCGATAGCACAAGCATTGGCTGAATATCGTCATGCTGAAAAGATCACAGGTCCTTGTTATGTTGGCATGGATACGCATGCGTTATCGGAAGCGGCCTTAACCACGACGATTGAAGTGTTATGTGCTAACAAAGTTAACGTTGTTATTCAGACTGATCGTGACTACACACCGACACCCGTTATTTCTCATGCCATTTTACAATATAATGCGATCCATTCTGATCAAGCCGACGGCGTAGTGATTACGCCTTCACATAATCCCCCCCAAGATGGTGGCTTTAAATACAACGCAACCCATGGTGGACCTGCGGATACGGATGCAACCAGTACCATTCAACAACGTGCGAATGAAATCATGGCTTCGGGTAACACTGCAGTTATTCGCATGCCAATTACTGTTGCTATGACCAGTGAGTACTTAAGTGAAGTTGATTTTGCCCCAGCTTACATCGATGATTTAGTTAACGTGATTGACATGCAAGCGATTGCTAATGCCAATATTAAAATTGGTGCAGATCCATTAGGTGGAGCTGGTACACGATACTGGGCGATGATAGCGCAGCAATACGGCTTAAATATTGAAGTAGTAAACACCGCGGTTGATCAACGCTTTAGTTTTATGACCTTAGACAAAGATGGGCAAATTCGCATGGATTGTTCGTCACCTTATGCAATGGCCGGTTTATTAGCGTACAAAGATAAGTTCGCATTAGCCTTTGGTAATGATGCTGATTTTGATCGTCATGGTATTGTGACGCCGCAAGGGTTAATGAATCCTAATCATTATTTAGCCGTCGCGATTGATTATGTTCTTAACTATCGACCTCAGTGGTCAGCCAATTTACAAATAGGTAAAACGTTAGTATCCAGTTCAATGATTGATCGTGTGGTGGCAAGTAACCAGCGGCAATTAGCTGAAATGCCTGTTGGCTTTAAGTGGTTTGTGCAAGGCTTGTTAAATCAATCAATCGGTTTTGCTGGTGAAGAAAGTGCAGGGGGGATCTTCTTGCGTCTTGATGGCACCCCATGGGCAACTGATAAAGACGGCTTTATCTTATGTTTGCTCGCTGCAGAAATGACGGCAGTGACGGGACAAGATCCAGCACAACGTTATCATGCATTAACCGAAAAATTTGGTACACCACATTATAAACGCATCGATGTAGCGGCGACATTAGCACAAAAACAGGTTTTATCGTCGATGGCTGCGGATGCGGTGACAGCAGATAGTATTGCAGGTGAAACGATAATCAACAAACAAACTCATGCGCCAGCTAACGGTGCCGCAATAGGCGGGTTAAAGGTTTCAACTGAAAATGGCTGGTTTGCTGCGCGTCCATCAGGGACTGAAAATGTCTATAAAATTTATGCTGAGAGCTTTATTTCAGCAGAACATTTAGAGCGATTACTCGCTGATGCTCAAGCATTAGTAGAAAGTGTCATCGCATAATATAAAATCGGGATGTTTTCACCGAAATAATGCGCTTGATGAGTATGCAAATAGTGTTTAAATGACCGCTTGTTAATAGTTATGATTAATAATGTTATCATACTATTAATGAGGGTCATGTTGAATTCGTATTCATCCAATTTTCTTTGATATTTAACAAATATTTCACATAAAGTCGTCTCAAGTCTTGCTATATTAAACACATATATTTAATTTTTCGTTTATCAGTTAGATAAAGTCACTTTTCAAGAGAAATCATTATGCCATCGACGACCCCTGTTTTATCCAAGAAAGAATTAAAAGACGCCATTGTACGCCATCTCCATAGCACCTTAGGGACTGATGAAAACAAAGCCAATAATCATGCTTGGTGGAAAGCCACGAGTGCAGCAATTCAAGAAATGGTCTTAGAAGGTCTACGTAAAACCCAAAAAACGCATTATCTCAATGATACACGTGCAGTCCATTATTTTTCTGCTGAGTTTTTAATGGGGCGTTTATTATCCAATAACATGCATAACTTTGGTGTGTTTGAGCAAGCTCAAGAAGCGTTAACAGAATTAGGCGTCAATTTAACGGATGTATTAGAAGAAGAACCTGACATGGCGTTAGGTAATGGCGGTTTAGGTCGTTTAGCTGCTTGTTATATTGACTCACTTGCAACGCTAGAATTACCTGCAATCGGATATGGATTGCATTATGAACATGGTTTGTTTCGTCAAGAAATACGCAATGGCGAACAAATTGAGCGCCCTGATAGCTGGCGTCATTACGGTAATCCATGGGAAATTTGCCGTCCTGAGTCAATTCAAGAAATTCAATTATATGGTTACGTAGAAACTAAATATGGTAAAAACGGCGGCATTCAAAAAGAATGGCATCCAAGTATGATTGTCAAAGGGGTACCTTGGGATATTCCTGTTGTGGGTTATGAAGGTAAAACCGTCAACGTATTACGTTTATGGCAATCTGAAGCGTCAAATTATTTCAATTGGGATGTATTTAATGCTGGCGGTTATGTGGATGCGCAGCGTGAAAACGTGCAGGCAGAAACCATTTCTAAAGTACTTTATCCAAATGATGAAACCGAAGCAGGCAAAGAATTAAGACTAATCCAACAGTATTTCTTTTGTGCGTGTTCACTCAAAGATATTATCCGTCGCTACAAACGTGCACATGGTGATGATTGGAGCCGCTTTGTTGAGCAAGTCGTGATCCAGTTAAATGACACACATCCGGCAATTGCTATTCCAGAGTTGATGCGGATCTTAGTTGACCGTGCTGAATTAGATTGGGATAGTGCATGGGCGATCAGTTCAAAAGTGTTTGCTTATACCAATCACACATTATTACCAGAAGCATTAGAAAAATGGCCAGTGCGTATGATTGAAAAAATCTTACCGCGTCATATTGAAATTATCTATGAAATTAACCATCGTTTCCTTGATGAAGTAGAAAAAGTCTGGCCGGGTGACAATGCCATGAAAGCCAAATTATCTATCATCGAAGAAGCGGATGAAAAAATGGTACGCATGGGCAATCTCTCTGTCATTGGTTCTTTTGCCGTTAATGGTGTTGCTGAGATCCATTCTAAATTGGTTAAAGAAAATCTATTCCCTGAATTTGAAACCATGTGGCCGGGTAAATTAAAGAATGTGACGAACGGCATAACGCCACGTCGTTGGTTAAAAGCCTGTAATCCAAAATTATCTAGCTTAATAGATAAGAAAATTGGTGCCGATTGGCCATTAGATCTTGATAAATTAACAGGTCTAGCTAAGCACGCAACGAACAAAACGTTCCAAAAACAATTCATGAAGGTGAAGCAAGAAAACAAAGCATTGTTAGCGGCTGAAATAAAAGCGCTGACGGGGATTGATGTTGATACTAAAGCGATCTTTGATGTTCAGATTAAGCGCTTACATGAATACAAACGCCAACATTTAAACTTATTACATATTTTAGCCTTGTATCGTCGTTTGTTAGCGGACCCAAGCTATGACATGCATCCTCGTGTATTTATTTTTGGTGCTAAAGCTGCGCCAGGATATAAACTAGCCAAAGATATTATCTATGCAATCAATGCGGTCGCAGAAAAAGTGAATAATGACCCACGTGTTAACGGTAAAATTAAAGTTGTATTTTTACCTAATTATCGCGTTTCGTTAGCCGAGAAAATGATCCCTGCAGCAGATGTTTCCGAGCAGATCTCTACAGCAGGTAAAGAAGCATCGGGTACTGGTAACATGAAGTTATCCCTCAATGGTGCATTAACAATTGGCACATTAGATGGTGCTAATATCGAAATTGCCGAAGAAGTAGGGGAAGATAATATCTTCATCTTTGGTTTAACGGTTGATGAAGTGCAAGCATTGAATGCCAAAGGATATAATCCTTATGATTACTACTATAAAAATCCAGAGTTAAAAGCCGTGATTGATTGGTTAGATACCGATTACTTTACACCTGGTAAACCGCGTGCATTGTCTTCAATTAAATACAGCTTACTTGATGGTGGCGATCCGTATTTGTGTTTAGCAGATTATGATAGCTATTCAAAAGCGCAAGAATGTGTTGATGCAGCGTATCGCGATCAAAGTGATTGGGCGCGTATGGCTATTTTGAATACGGCTAAGATGGGGAAATTTACCTCTGACCGTTCAATTAAAGATTATGTAGAACGCATTTGGAATCTTGAGTCATGTCACGTAAAATAACTCATTAATTCAATTTTGAGTAATGTTACCTATGCCATCATTTGCTAATCAGCGCAGCCACTTTTTGCATTGTTCGCGCACCGCCCCTGAACAGTTTAGCCAAGTTCAGGAGTGGGTGTTACCGAATAAAACTCGCGTTGTTGTGCATACTGCTGGCATTATTGAATTTATCCCGAACGAGTATCAACCAGGCAAAGGTAGCCATGTATTATATTCGTGTGGGGTGCATGGTAATGAAACTGCTCCAATTGAGATTTGTGATGAATTAGTTGAAGCACTGTTAGCGCAAACACTCAGTTTGACGGTACGTTTGATGGTGCAATTTGCTAATTTACCCGCGATGGATATTGCTCAACGGTTTATAAGTGAAAACATGAATCGTTTGTTTTGTGGGGCGCATGCTCCGCAGGATAATGCTGAACGGGTGCGTGCCAATCAATTAGAACAGCTGACCAGTGCGTTTTTTGCGCAAGCCGACGATCTAGCTATTTGTTATCATTATGATTTACATACTGCGATAAAAGATTCTGCCTATCCGCGATTTGCTGTGTATCCTTTTTTACATGGTAAAGCTTACTCTAAAACCCAGCTATTATGGTTAGCTAAAGCCGGTATTCAAGCGGTGTTATTTTCTGAATCACCCACCACTACGTATTCATATTTCTCGTCGTTACACTGCGGGGTACATAGTTTTACCGTAGAACTAGGAAAAGTAAAACCGTTTGGGCAAAATAATATGGCTGATTTTGCGCAAGCGCGCACGGCGTTATTTGATTTGGTGAGTGTTGAAACTATTGAAAGTATTGAAAGAGCTAAATGTGTTAGCACCATGCCGGTTTTATTTCGGATCAAACAAATGATCTTGCGTCATACTGAAGATTTCAAATTTCACTTTCCTGATAATACGCCAAACTTTACGGCGTTTAATCAAGGCGATGTATTAGCTAGCGAGTATGATGCCCAAGGTACGTTACTGCGTTCTTATTCTTGTGTCCAAGATGCTGAAGCGATTGTTTTCCCCAATGCTAACGTTGCGCTAGGGCAGCGGGCATTATTAACGGTTGTCCCCGTTTCTGAAAAGGAGTGTCAATTTGATGTTTAATTTAGATACGCGTTTACAAAACGATACATATTTTGTCGCCAATTTGCCAACATCTCAGTTATTATTGATGAATGATAACCAGTTCCCGTGGTTTATTTTAGTGCCTCGTGTTGCTGATATCAGTGAAACTTGTCAGTTGTCTGATACTCAACAGGCTAGTGTTTTAACAGAATCAAATGCGCTGAGTCAAGCGTTGCTCGACATCTATACGCCGACAACATTAAATGTTGCGGCCTTAGGTAATGTGGTTCGTCAATTACACATACATCATATTGCACGCTTTGAGCAAGACAAGGCTTGGCCAGCTCCAGTATGGGGGCAATTGCCAACTGTTGCTTATTCAGAGGCTGATGCACAAATACTCATTAATCAAATACTCGCTCATGCGAAGATAAAGGAATTATTATGATTTTAACGACTACACCTTCAATTGAAGGACGCTCAATTGCTCAATATCACGGTATTGTTGTTGGAGAGGCCATTACCGGTGCGAATTTTGTGAAAGATATCTTTGCATCTGTTCGTGATTTAGTTGGCGGTCGCTCTGGTGCATATGAAAATGAGCTTAATAATGCGCGAAAAATCGCCTTTCAAGAACTTGAAGAAGATGCCCGTGCAATTGGCGCTGATGCGGTTGTAGGGATTGATATTGATTATGAAGTGTTAGGTCAATCAAACGGTATGTTTTTAGTCAGTATTAGTGGCACTGCGGTGACGTTTAAATAAGACGTAATTTGGGTCAATGATTACCAATTATCCTGCTTATCTTCCTGTGCATAATCATTCTCGTATCCTTGCGGGGTTTTACTTGTTTCGGTATCTGGTGTGCGCTTATTTGCACCTTTTGTTGCAGCATTCTTTTGTGCTTGCGCCAAATGCTCAGCCTCAGCCGCTTTGCGTGCTTTATACGAATCCGGTAAGCTAAAACTCTTAGATTTTTGTAACGTAATGATATTCGACAAAATAAATGCCAACGCCGCAACGATAATAATAATAATGACAGTCAATGACATGCTAGATCCCTAAGGCAAAAGTAAAAGGGTTATATTTGTTGTTGATTAAGAATATAACGTGAAAATATCATTTCTATGTTAGCTAGTATAACGTCTTTACCTTTAATATCACTGTCTTTAATTAGGGTAGTGATTGTCGGTAATGACAATGCCTGCATGATAGCTTGTGCAAGCGGCTCAAAACTATAATGCCAAGGCTCGCAGCCAATACCCCCATGATATCGTGCATAAGGACGATAAAATCCATATTCATGAGCATGTGCGACTAGCCATTGGCTTAGGTTGCCGCATACACCCTCTTTGCCGTATTCCGCCTCAACTAATTGAATGTCATGCTGGCGCGCATTAACCGATTGACGGTCAATGACATCAAAATCAGTGCCCCAATGATGTCGTGAACCACCTGGTAATGCTGACCACCGTAAAATACTGTGCATCTTTTCTACATCAGTCAGTAAGGTAATATCCAATGGTTTATGCTGAGCATCTAATATTGGTAATTCACCTTGCCATTTTCGGTCCCAAATAGATTGTTGTTGCGCAAAACTCCGGTAACTACTCATGATCTGACAATCAATACCTGCGGCAGATGCTGCTGTTTGTAATGTCATAAACGCATGTACCGCAGCCGGTTGTAAACGATGGCGATCCGAGCCGTTACTAGGTGAAACTGAAGCAATGGTTAACAGATGTGAGTCATCGATACCATACAGGCGGCGCTCATTATCTGTTAACGACATCACAGTAGAAGCAACAGTTTTGGGCCCAAGTGGATCGCAATGCGTCATGTTTATTGGTTACCTAGTGTGTTTACTAAAATGTGATAATACATATCCGCTAGTTGTACTAAATCATCAGCTTTAACGCGTTCATCTACTTGATGAATGGTGGCATTGATAGGACCTAATTCAATTACTTGTGCACCAGTGGGAGCAATGAAACGCCCGTCAGATGTACCGCCAGCAGTGGATAACTCCGTATCTCGTCCCGTCACTTGTTTGATTGCAGCAACCGTAGCATCAACCAATGTGCCTGATTCGGTCAAAAACGGTAAACCGTTGAACGTCCAGTCAATCGTGTAATCAAGTTTGTATTTATCTAAGATCTGATACACTTGTTGTTGTAAGGATTCAAACGTTTGTTCGGTACAAAAGCGAAAGTTAAAACAGATATGACACTCTCCAGGGATCACATTCCCGGCACCAGTTCCTGCATTAAAGTTAGAGACTTGAAATGTACTGGCTGGAAACGCACTGTTGCCATCATCCCACTTAGTTTTACTGAGTTCATCAATTGCGGCAGCCACATTATGAATAGGATTGTCCGCTAGGTGGGGGTAGGCAACATGACCTTGTTTACCTTTTACAATTAGATCACCGGTTAACGAACCACGGCGCCCATATTTGACCACATCCCCTACCAAAGTGGTGCTTGATGGTTCACCTACCACGCAGTAATCGATTTTTTCATTACGTGCTTCTAACGTATCAATGACTTTGGTTGTACCGTTAATAAACGGACCTTCTTCGTCAGAGGTAATGAGATAGGCTATTGAACCGTTATGATCGGGATAATCTGCGACAAACTGTTCGGTTGCGACGACCATCGCTGCAAGACTGCCTTTCATGTCTGCAGCGCCACGTCCCCAAATGTAGCCATCATGGATTTGCGCAGCAAAAGGAGGGTGTTGCCATTTGTCAGCAGGACCAGTTGGCACTACATCTGTATGACCAGCAAAACAAAATAGGGGAGCTTGTGTGCCTTTGCGCGCCCACATATTTGTCGTGTCATGAAACACCATCGTTTCAATCCCAAAACCTAGAGGTATTAAGCGATCCGCCATCATAGGCTGACAGGCTTTGTCTTCTGGAGTCACGGACGGTTCTTGGATAAGGGCTTGGCAAAGTGCGATTACATCATTCATATATTGTGTGCTTTATGGTTAAAGGTTACAGGTTAGGGGATACAATTATAGGTAATAGGGTTATAGAAAAATATTTTTATATGCGTCAGGTTTAAAGCCTATCTCAATTTTGCCACCATGAATTAATACCGGGCGTTTTATCATAGCAGGTTGTGCCATCAATAAAGGTATGGCGCTTGCAACTGTAAGCGCAGCCTTTACATCGTCATCGAGTTGCCTAAACGTAGTACCACGTTTATTAATAAAAACATCTAACTCAACGTTAGTTAACATATCTGTGATCCATTGAGCGTCAATTCCCTCTTTACGATAATCGTGAAAGGTATAATCTATATTGTTATCGCTCAACCAACGCATGGCTTTTTTCATTGTATCGCAGTTTTTGATGCCATAAAGAGTTGTCATTCTTAGTCAATCCGTCACTAATATTTATGTTTTTATATATTACAATATTCACCGAGAAAGATAAAAAATATATTGAGTTGTCTGACCTTATCTGTGTTCAAGTGAAAAATAAGTAACGGCTGATTTTGTTAATTTAATGTTGTAGGAAATGTCTTACATTGATTTACTGACTTATCCACTGAATCTGTGGATAACTTTGTGGACATAAAAAATTAAAGGACCAAAGTTTAGATATAATAGGGGTTTAAACAAGTTGGTTGTTTTTTGTGCTATTTTGTTTGTTGACTTTTCTTATCAAACCTATAATGGAATTTATTTTCAATGAATAATGATTTAATTGGTTGCGTTATAAACAGTAAGTTAATACCGCACTATATTAGTGCAGGTCATGTTTTATGCGGTTTGTCGGTTATTTGCTCAAGATGAAATAAAACGAATTATATCTGTTATTTGTGATTAGAATGCGTTGTTCAGTAATGCCTTTAATTTTAGACATGTTGCGATGAGATAGTTATGTAAAGCACAGTATTTTTGCAAAAACAACTGGTTTTGAGATGTTTGTCAACGTGAAATTTAATGTGGATATCATTTTGCCTTTGTAAGATATTATTGATCCTATATGTGTCCTTCTCACTAATTAATAACACAATATTTTAACAATTATACGGAAATCGCTAACAATGCTCGATATATATGCTGGCCCAAAGGCGTTACAACGGATTAATAACGAAGGGTTTGCACCTGCACTGTTTGATACCATTTTAGGTGCCTCAGGAGGTCCTAAATGGTTTGTGTTAGCAGGTTTAGATCGGGTTATTATCCCTGAGTTTTTTGCCAACACGGCACATAAACTCGATGTAGTCGGTAGTTCTGCTGGTGCTTTTAGGGCGGCATGTATGGCACAGAACGATCCCAAAGCCGCCATTAATCGGTTAGCACATTATTATGCTAACACCGTATATAATGACAAGCCTTCGCCATTTGATATTACGCAAAGTGTTTATACTATTATGGAACAATTAATGGGGCAGTCGGGCGTTGCAGAAATCCTTAACAATGAACGGGTAAAAGCACATTTTATTGTAGCACGCGCCAAAGGTTTAACTCGATTTGAACACAAAGCCCTGCAAATACCTGGTTTATTTATGAGCGCAGGGATGAATGCGGTATCACGCAAAAGTTTAAAACATTATTATGACCGAGTGGTCTTTTCAACAGATAGCATCGCTATAGACTGTCCATATGGTTTGCCATCTGAATACTTATCTTTAACTAGGCAGAACCTTATTCAGGCATTAACTGCATCAGGTTCGATCCCCGCAATCATGGAAGGGATAAAGCATATTTCAGATGCGCCGCAAGGAATGTATCGCGATGGGGGGATCATTGATTATCATTTCGATTTATCGTTTCCACATCAGCAATCGTCCGATTCGTTGACGTTGTATCCACATTTTTATCCTAAACCAATCACAGGATGGTTTGATAAATCCCTGAAAAAGCGTAAACCGCATGCTAAAAATTACGACAATGTGGTGATGTTAGTACCAAGTGCTGAGTTTGTAGCCAAGTTACCCTATGGTAAAATTCCTGATCGTACGGATTTTAAAACGATGGATGCACCGACCCGTATTGCCTACTGGACAAGGGTTTTAGTTGAAACGGACCGGTTGGGTGAGGAATTTTTAAGCATGGCTAATGATGAAAATGTCACGAGTTATATTAAACCCTTTGTTTTTTAATAAAAACCTTTGACAGGCTAATCTTAATCCGTATAATTCACGCCTCTTCCAAAGTGATATCCGTCGAATCGTAGCTCAGGCGGGAGAGCGCCTCGTTGACATCGAGGAGGTCGGCAGTTCGATCCTGCCCGATTCGACCATTCTTTTCTGCAAAATTATTATCTCCAATAATCCGTAATTATTGACAATATCTCAACACTATTCATCATTAGAGTTTGATGGTATAAAATATGCTCAACGGTCGTCACGCATTTGCTAGTTAACCCTAAACCAAATACTTTAGTTAATTTGCTGTGGGCCTTAATCCACATGACGCCAAAACTTGTTGTAGCTGCGCGACATGTTCAGTAAACACTGTTTGATAAGCGACAAATGCTTGCGCCTGTGTATCTAAATAGGCTCTCATTGAAGGGTGTATTTCAGGGGATGCCATTATATCATCTAATATAGGGGTTAATTCTCGTTGGTAACGATTAATGTGACTCGCAATTGGCTGTAATGTTTGAATAAAAAATTGCTTCATTACATTATTGAGGATCTTGATTTGCTCTTTAATTACGGGATTACCACAAGTAAAACCGGCATTATAGTAGGTTAATCGATGATTTAATTGACCTAACTCTACTGTTATCAATTGGGTTGAGCGGTACAAACGAGCAGGTAATCGATAACTCTCGAGTACATTGAGTTGTGTTTCTAGCTGTGTAATATTTAATGGCGGGCTAAGGTGAGCTTGATATAAATATTGTAATGCCGCCTTGGTCTCGACAAACCCGTCACTAGCATCACCTTCAATATATCCCGGTGAAAACCCGAGCCCTAGGCGCATACTGTGACTATTTTGAATAACGTTAGCCCATGCTTTTGGGTAATGAATTTGTTTGACTTTGAGTGTGTCAAACAATGCTGCGTTAGCATCCGTTGTCTTCATATCTTTAGTAGCGACAAGTTTAATACAATGAGTTAGCGTGTGTAGTAATGTGGATTCATAAACTAAGCGACGTGATGGGTATTCTACTTTGCCTAGAGCGGTATTTCGCTGTGCGATTAATGGGGCTAATTCACAACCACTAATGGCATAAAAATCAGCAAGTGGCATAATTGTTCTGGGAATAGTAATCGAACGTTGTGAAGCCTCTGGGTAGTTTAGCGTGACAGCTGTATTGGTCGGTTGCTCAGGGATAGCTAATACACGATGTATCCGCGTTTGATATTCGTCTAATGCAGAGGGTAATGATTGATGCGGTTGGCAGCCGGTAATGAGCGCAATAACGCCAAGCAGTAAACCGATACCTATATAACTAGGGGGATGTGAGAGGCTAAAATATTTTGTCAGCATGTAAACGCTCGCGTAACCGGGTAAACGTAATGGCTGTTGAATCTTTTAATAATTGCTTTGATAGCCATTGTGGTATCACGCCGCCAGGATCTGCACTAGCAAGATAACTGAGTTCATACCAATCATTATGGTAGTGAGTCATCGACCATTGCGCACGCACATCGCGGATCATGACACGGCGAGGGTGAGCAGGGTAACTATCAGAAATATCGTCAATGATGATCGATAGGTGTTGGTGATCAGCACTAAATTCATGTATTGAACGAGTATACATTTCACGATCCGCAACCGGCCAAGGACTATCAAAAACAGTATGTACATAGCGGGTATTGTCTATTGTATTATTTAAAATTTCTACCGTGTTGCAATTCGCTATCCATTGGCAATTTTTGTCAGTGGTTTCTAATAATGTAAAAAACTCATCGGGGCTAGCATGGACATACATTTTAGCATTAATTTGATAGATGCCGTCTTGTGTCGATGAACTGACTAAAATGTGCTGATTGATCTTTTCTGCTTGCCATGGCGTTTCTTCGGCAACACTACTGCCGCTAACAAATACACTGATTAATATAAAAAAAACAAAAGATTGCATCAAAATAGGCTCTATCTGTATAATATCGCGCATTGTATCATCATCATAAGGTTTAACTTATGAAATATGATGTTTTTTTAAATACAAGTGGCGCAATGTAGGCGTCACCACTGTTCAAGGATTTTTCATGCCAATTATTACCTTACCAGACGGTTCAACCCGTGCATTCGATAATGCTGTGTCTATTATGGACGTGGCAAATGACATAGGTCCAGGTCTTGCAAAAGCGACAATCGCTGGCAAAATCAATGGCGAATTAGCTGATGCCTGTGATCTTATTACCACAGATGCACAATTACAGATCATAACGGCACGCGATGATGCCGGTCTTGAGATTATTCGTCACTCTTGTGCTCATTTAATTGGTCATGCAATCAAGCAATTATTCCCAGATGTAAAAATGGCGATTGGGCCTACCATAGATAATGGTTTTTATTATGATGTGGATATGGATCATTCTTTGACTCAGGATGATTTAGTTAAAATTGAAAAGCGCATGTTAGAGTTAGCGAAAACATCTTATGACGTTGTCAAAAAAGTTGGCTCATGGCAAACAGCACGTGACACCTTTGTTGAGCGTAATGAAACTTATAAAATGCAAATCTTGGACGAGAACATCGGTCAAGACGAAACCCCTGCATTATATGTACATGAAGAATATGTCGATATGTGTCGTGGTCCTCATGTACCTAACATGCGTTTTTGCCAACACTTTAAAATTATGAAAGTGGCCGGTGCGTATTGGCGTGGTGATTCTGATAATAAAATGTTACAGCGCATCTACGGCACAGCATGGGCAGATAAAAAGCAATTAAAAGCTTATTTGAACCGTCTTGAAGAAGCCGAGAAGCGTGATCATCGTAAGATAGGTAAAACGCTAGATTTGTTTCATTGGCAAGAAGAAGCTCCCGGAATGGTATTCTGGCACAATGACGGTTGGTCTATTTACACCGAATTAGAAGGCTTCATTCGTAAAAAGCTGACTCAATATGATTATCAAGAAGTAAAGGGCCCATTAATGATGGACCGGTCTTTATGGGAAAAATCAGGTCACTGGGACAAGTATTCGACTAACATGTTTACAACTGAGTCTGAAAAACGTGAATATGCCATTAAACCAATGAACTGCCCTGGGCATGTTCAAATCTTTAATCAAGGCTTAAAATCTTACCGAGACTTACCGTTGCGTATGGCTGAGTTTGGTTGTTGTCACCGTAATGAACCTTCTGGTGCATTACATGGCTTGATGCGAGTACGAGGTTTTACCCAAGATGATGCACATATCTTCTGTACGGAAGAACAAATTTTAGAAGAAGTCAGTGGTTGTATTAAAATGGTGTATGACACCTACGAGACCTTTGGCTTTGAAAAAATCGTCGTGAAATTATCAACACGTCCAGAAGAACGTGTCGGTAGTGATGAAATGTGGGATAAATCAGAAGCGGCGTTAGCCGAAGCATTAGCAGCGAATGACATTGAATTTCAATATCAGCCTGGCGAAGGGGCGTTTTATGGTCCTAAAATTGAATTTACTTTGCATGATTGCTTAGATCGTCCGTGGCAATGTGGTACAGTGCAGCTCGATTTTTCAATGCCGGGTCGTTTAGGTTCGACTTATGTCGCTGAAGATGGCGAACGAAAAGTACCGGTAATGATTCACAGAGCGATTTTAGGATCGTTAGAACGCTTTATTGGTATATTAACAGAAGAATATGCTGGTCATTTTCCGACCTGGTTAGCTCCAACTCAGGCAGTAATTTTGAATATTACGGACAAACAGTCCGATTATTGTCAAAAAATTGCAAAAAAACTGCAAGAAAGTGGAATTAGAGTGAAACCGGACTTGAGAAATGAGAAGATAGGCTTTAAAATCCGCGAGCACACTTTGAAGCGTGTTCCGTATATGTTAGTTGTCGGCGATAAAGAAATGGAAGCTGGCGAAGTAGCGGTACGTACCCGTAAAGGCGATGACTTAGGAAAAATGTCAATTGACGAGTTCTTAGTTAAAGTCGGGCAAGACATCGCAGATAAAGTAATTAGATAATCTCTTGGAGGAATAGCACATTAAAGGCGCTAATAATAAGGCTCAGAGCGACAAAGCTCGGATCAATGACGAAATCACTAACGTAAGCGAAGTTCGTTTAGTTGGTGTGGAAGGTGAACCATTAGGTGTTGTCACATTAACTGAAGCGCAAGCTTTAGCTGATGCCAACACGTTAGACTTGGTTGAAATCAGCCCAAATGCAGAGCCACCTGTCTGTAAGGTCATGGATTATGGCAAATTCCTTTTTGAGAAGAGTAAAGCTCTTAAAGAGCAGAAGAAAAAACAAAAGCAAATTCAGGTCAAGGAGATTAAATTTCGCCCTGGCACTGATGAAGGCGATTACCAGGTCAAACTGCGCAACCTGCGTCGCTTTCTAGAGGCTGGTGATAAAGCCAAAGTCA
>Ga0233438_10000139_pt1 | contig 98618 bp, 88 predicted proteins | sample SI_123_September_FD_182720 | JGI IMG/M metagenome (GOLD analysis project Ga0233438, IMG submission 182720) | Seawater microbial communities from Saanich Inlet, British Columbia, Canada - SI_123_September2016_10_MG | ecosystem: Environmental > Aquatic > Marine > Inlet | place: Canada: British... | reverse complement strand
GGCCAGCCAAACGCGGTATTGAGTACCACATTCGCGGTTTTGCGACCTACACCGGGTAAAGCTTCGAGTGCTTCACGATTTTCAGGGACTTCACCGCCATGTAGCTCGACCAGCATATGGCACGTTTTGATCACATTTTCAGCTTTGGCATTAAATAGGCCAATTGTCTTAATGTATTCTTTGAGACCATCTACACCTAGGTCAGCAATAGCTTGGGGTGTATTAGCGACGGGGAAAAGTTTGTCAGTGGCTTTGTTGACGCCAACATCAGTTGCTTGTGCTGAGAGAATGACCGCAATGAGCAATTCAAAAGGAGAAGAATAATTTAGCTCGGTTTCAGGCTTTGGATTATTTGCACGTAAGCGGGTTAAGATTTCACGACGTTTTTCTTTGTTCATCTCTTTAGCAACTTTTTATTATAATTAATTAGCTTCGGTAGTGACGCGTGCACGTTCCACAACTTTCTCTTTTTTCGGAGCAAACCAGCGGGCCATACGCGTATCCATAATATTTTTCAGAGCAATAATCAAACCCATACCTAAAAATGCGCCTGGTGGGAGAATCGCTAATAAGAATGGTTGCTCAGGTTGAAAGAGTTGTAACTTTAACCCACTGGCCCAAGCACCAAGTAGTAATTCAGCACCGGTAAATAAGGTACCATTTCCGATTAATTCTCGCATTCCTCCTAAAAATACCAACACTAGGGCAAATCCAGCGCCCATGATAAATCCATCATACGCAGATTCTTTGACTGGGTTTTTTGAAGCATAAGCTTCAGCTCGACCTATGATGGCGCAATTTGTCACAATCAAGGGGATAAAAATGCCTAACGCCAAATATAATTCATAGGTAAACGCGTTCATTAATAATTGGACGATGGTCACAAACGCTGCGATGACCATAACAAAAATCGGAATACGGATTTCATTGGGCACGAAATTACGTACCAAGGACACGGTAATATTGGAGCCAACCAGTACTAATAAAGTCGCAATGCCTAGGCCTAAACCGTTGATTGCGGTAGTCGTTACTGCAAGTAACGGACATAAACCCAGTAGCTGGACAAGGGCAGGGTTATTGTTCCACAATCCTTGCCACGTTAATTCTTTAAACTCACTCATCACTTGCTCCTAAAGCACATTGATTGGTGGCTTTGATAATTTCTTGTTGATGGGTTTGTACATACAATAATGCTTGTGTGACCGCATTAATGACTGCTCTAGGCGTAATCGTTGCCCCGGTGAATGCGTCGAATTGGCCACCGTCTTTTTTAACTGCCCAATTGGTAATTTGGTCACGATTAAACACTTGCCCATCAAAGCTCAAGATCCAATCATCGATGCGTAAATCTATTTTATCACCTAGTCCTGGCGTCTCTTTATGGGATAAAACACGAACACCGGTGACTGTGCGAAGATCATTACCCGCTATCCCAACAATCATACGAATATCACCACTATATCCATCCGGTGCAACCGTTTCGATAGCCACCGCATTGAGTTGTGGTGCACTATTTGTATCAACGATAAAACCACGATAAGCTTTTAAGTCTGCTGTATTTCCTAATTGCGGATCTGGGTCTAGTGCTGCGCAGTCGTGTTGAATATCATTGGTAAAATATTGTGCTGGCACAACATCGTTGATCACACGTAATAACATACGTTGTTGTTGTGCTGCGATAGTATCTTGGGTGCCCAAAAAAGTCAGTGCGATCAGTAATGTCGTCACTAAGGCAAATGCCCCTAGGATAAGCGCGTTGCGGCGAGTATTGGTGAACGAGTCAGGTATATCGGGCTGGTTATTATGGTTAGATGTTTCACTCATGGTTGATGTCCATAGGCACGAGGTTGAGTATAATAATCAATTAACGGCACGGCAATATTCATAATGATGACAGCAAATGCAATCGCATCGGGATAGCCACCGTAGGTGCGAATAATAACCGTCAAAAATCCAATTAACGCACCAAAAATTAAGCGCCCCTTGTCTGTGGTTGAACCAGAAACGGGGTCGGTAACAATAAAAAATGCACCAAATATCACCGCGCCTGAAAATAAATGAAAAGGGATTGAGCCGGTTTGATCAGGCGCGAGCATGTTAAGTAAGCCGGCAGTGACGATGACACCAAAGAGCATACTGATAGGCATGTGCCAGTTGATAATACGTTGTTGTAATAAGAATACACCACCAACTAGATAGGCGATACTGACGGCGCTCCAGCCATATGACCAGCCCCAGTCAGAAATAAAAATGGGGGCTGATAAGGTTTCTGAGTAAGTCATGCCGCCTAATAGTCCAGTGCGGACCGCATCTAAAGGAGTTGCTTGGGTAACACTATCAACACCTAATTGCAGCTGAGCAAGACTATAACCGGTTTGTGAATAGCCGGTGGCAATGACATTGAATGCATCCAAAAAGTCATATGGTGTTTGTGCCATGGACTGCACTGGCAACCAGGCAGACATCGAAATAGGAAAGGAGATGAGTAATACCACATATCCTACCATCGCAGGGTTAAACATGTTAAACCCTAATCCACCATAAAGTTGTTTAACGATAGCAATAGAAAAGAACGTACCAATCACAACTAACCACCATGGGGCTAAAGGCGGTAAACAAATCCCTAATAATATGGCTGTCAGTATAGCTGAGTAGTCACCTATTCCTCGAGATACATCTTTTTTACGCAACTCTAAAATCGTTGATTCGGTTACCACCGCAGTGATAATAGCGAGTGAAATTTGAATGATAGTTCCCCAACCAAAAAACCAGGTTTGGGCTAATATGCCAGGAATACAGGCATAACAAACCATGCGCATGACTTGACTTGTATCACGACGAACACGGTTATGCGGTGAACTTGATAATGAAAATTGCATAATTATTCTTCCGCATCTTTATTTGCTTGTGCTGCTGCAGCACGTTTAGCTTTGGCACGAGCAAGTGCTGCCGCGATTTTATCTTTGGCGTCACTGCCACCTTTATTTTCCATTGCTTTTTTCCGCGCTTCTGCAGCTAAACGATGTTTTTCTTCTCGCGCTTGTTTGTCTGCTAGTAAGCGTGCTTGGCGTGTTTCAAAACGTTCACGCGCCTTTTCTGATTTTTCTTTTTCAGCCGCTTGATATTTGATATCTGTTTTCGCTTTGCGGTAATAATGTACCAGTGGGATTTCTGAGGGACAGACATACGCACATGCTCCGCATTCGATGCAGGCATCTAAGTGATATGCTTGAGCTTTGTCATATTCTTTTGCTTTACTGTGCCAAAACAATTGTTGTGGCAACAAACCTGCAGGACAGGCATCAGCGCATAAACCACAACGAATACAAGGCCGTTCATCCTCAACATCTGGTAACTCGCGCTTATCAGGCACCAATAAACAATTAGTAATCTTGACAACAGGAACGACATCATTATGGACGGTGAAGCCCATCATAGGTCCACCCATGATCACTTTTTGGCTACGCTGACGTTTTGGATCATACCCGGCGATATCTAATAAATGATGGATAGGTGTGCCTAAAAGTGCCCAGACGTTTTGCGGTGAACCTAAAGCTTGACCGGTCAACGTGACAACACGTTGAACTAAGGCTTTGCCATGTAATACGGCATCGGCAATAGCATAACAGGTGCCAACGTTATACATTAAACATCCGACATCGATGGGAAGTCCCTCTTGAGGGACTTCCTCTCCGGTGAGTACTTGGATTAACTGTCGTTCTCCACCTGCAGGGTATTTAGTTGGGACACTTGCAATAGTAATACCAGCATCTTCGATACATGCCGTTTTAATCGCATCCATGGCTTCGGGTTTGTTATCCTCAACAGCGATGATGACTTGTTTGGGCTGGATCACGTGCCGCAGAATGTCGATCCCTTGTTTGATTTGCCACGCATGCTCACGCATGATGCGATCATCACTGCTTATGTAAGGTTCACATTCAATGCCATTGATAATCAAACATTCAACCGATTTTTGTGGATTGGTTTTGATATGTGTAGGAAAACCTGCGCCGCCAAGACCTGATATCCCTGCTTGGCAAATACGTTCCAGTATGGATACTTTATCTGCTGATAAATAGTCGCTCATTACTGGCATTAATTGCCATTGAGCAAGACCATCAGGTTCAATAATAATCGTAGTTTCGGGTAAGCCTGAAGGATGTGCGCTAGGGTGTTGTGTAATATCTATGACTTTACCTGAAGTTGACGCATGCACTGGCACTGCAAATGGGTTGGCAGATGTGGTTAACGGCTCACCTTTAGCGACGTCTTGACCTATGGATACACAGATACTGCCTTGGGTGCCAATATGTTGCTTAATGGGAATATATAAACGTTCTGGTTCATCTATAGTATTTATAGGCGTCGTATTTGACAGCGATTTTTGTTGCGGAGGGTGTACCCCGCCTGGAAAATCGAATAACTGACCTTGCTTAATTTGTTGGACTACATTATCCGCATCAATCATGAGTTCACCTGTTTGATTGGAATATCACCGAGCTGACCATCTGCACTACGCGCAAGATCCCATTGCCATGTTTGTGGTGTTTCTTTAACCGGCAACATATCAATACAATCAACCGGGCAGGGGGCAACGCATAGATCACAGCCGGTACATTCATCGACAATGACAGTATGCATTTGTTTTGAAGCACCAATGATGGCATCAACTGGGCATGCTTGAATACACTTTGTACAGCCGATACATTCAGCTTCTCGAATATATGCGACTTTTTTAACTTCTTCGACACCGTGATCGCCATCTAATGGTTTGGGTTCAACGCCCATTAAATCAGCAAGTTGCTTGATGGTTGCTTCACCGCCCGGCGGGCATTTATTAATTTCATCTCCATTAGCAATGGCTTCTGCATAAGGTTTACAACCTGGATAGCCACATTGGCCACATTGTGTTTGGGGCAAAATCGCGTCGATTTGTTCCACCAATGGATCAGCTTCAACTTTAAATTTAATAGCTGAATAACCAAGTATTGCACCAAAGATTAATGCGAGTACACCTAAAATGATTAATGCAGTAAATAACGTCATTAGAGTTTCACCAAACCACTAAATCCCATGAATGCTAAAGACATCAGGCCGGCAGTGATCATCGCAATGGATGCACCTTTAAATGGGGTAGGGACGTCTGCCGCAGCTAAACGTTCGCGCATAGCAGAGAATAGGATTAAGACCAATGAAAACCCTAATGCAGCTCCAAAGCCATACACAATAGACTCCATAAGCGTGTGTTGCTCTTTGATGTTTAACAGTGCGACACCTAACACCGCACAGTTTGTCGTGATAAGTGGTAAAAAGATACCCAATAAACGATAAAGTGTAGGACTGGTTTTTTGTACAACCATTTCTGTAAATTGAACTACTACTGCAATGACTAAAATAAAACTGAGTGTTCTAAGGTATTCCAAGCCAAACACGGCTAATAAGTATGTTTCAATTAAATAACTGCATACTGATGCTAGTGTGAGAACAAAGGTTGTAGCCATTGACATACCAATCGCAGTTTCTAGTTTGCCTGATACACCCATAAATGGACATAGCCCTAAGAACTGGACTAAGACAAAATTATTGACCAAAACGGTACTTATTAACAACAAGATGAATTCGGTTAACATAAACTCACTATTCGTAAGAAAATAGGGGCGTGTATTACGCTCAGAAAAACTTTATATATTATCTGATGAAATGGGATAAGAAACAATGATAAAGAAGTAAAATTAGGTGATATCAAGGATTTGTTTGCTTGAAACTGTAAAGTATGTGTTTTGCTATGGAAGGATGGCTCCCCCTCCCCGACTCGAACGGGGGACCTGCGGATTAACAGTCCGTCGCTCTAACCAACTGAGCTAAGGGGGAATCGCAAAACATCAAGTTGAAATGGCTCCCCCTCCCCGACTCGAACGGGGGACCTGCGGATTAACAGTCCGTCGCTCTAACCAACTGAGCTAAGGGGGAACTGAGCTTTTCAACGAGCGCGAATATTAAATATCGAGAGGTGATCTGTCAACAAAAATCATCAATTATTTTAAGTTTTTTATATATGCATTTTAAGTATTAACATAGTTTCAAAAGTATTAAAAAAATATATAACACTGTTCAAAAGAACAGTGTTTTGTGAATGTAGATAACGTTTTAAGGATTTTCAGGTTTGCGTTTACTAACATAAATTGTCGTCTAATTGAGTCAATACTTTGTCATATAACGTTTTTTTAACTTATCCACCGGAACTGTGGATAAGTGTGTGTATTACTTTGAAAATCTCTATTTTAAACATATTCGTTAAGATCAAGAGAAAATCCTGAAAAATAAGTATTGACTATAATAATTAACCTTAAATCAATGGTTTATGTTTTTTTTGTTAATGCTGTAATCGATGTGGTTGAAAGTTTATCAGCGAGTTGAGTGGTTTATTAGGAGTGTGCATAACGTTGTTGCAAAAATGTTAACTAGGAGGTTGGGTTGAATTTCAATCAAAACAATGACATAAAATGTTCCCAGCTAATTGATTTTTTTTCTCACATATATTTTTCAATGTCAGCATAGAAAAAAAGTGGCGTGAATATAGATACGATTTGCCTTCATTTATGATATTTCAAGCAGCTTAAATTGATTCATGTTAAAATTGCGAATGCTTTTTTATCTAGACATCATTCAATGAGTACAGCATCCATAACCACTAATTCCATGTTAGAAGGTAATATCAAACAGACATTAATGAATATGACGCTTCCTATGGTAATGGGTATGCTAATGTTGATGACGTTTGGTTTAGTAGATACCTTTTTTGTCAGTTTATTAGGTACTCAAGAATTAGCTGCGATAAGTTTTACTTTTCCTGTGACATTTACCGTCATTAGTTTGAATATTGGATTAGGTATAGGGATCTCAGCTGTCATAGGACGGTTATTAGGATCAAATGACCATGCTAATGCAAGATTAGTGGCAACCGCCGCATTGATGACGGTGTTATGTTTGGTCGGCTTGCTTTCCGTTATTGGCTTTTTAACTATTGATCCTATCTTTATATTACTAGGCGCTAGTCCAGAACTGTTAATACATATCCATGATTATATGAGTATCTGGTATATAGGCGCGATATTTCTGGCACTACCTATGTCAGGAAATAGTGTACTAAGAGCGTCGGGTGATACTAAAACTCCTAGTATGATTATGGCTGCAGGTGGTGCCATTAATGCGTTGTTAGATCCTTTATTAATATTTGGCTACGGTCCAATTGAAGGAATGGGTATCAAAGGAGCAGCAATTGCCACGGCTATTGCTTGGGGAGTAGGGCTTATTTGGGTGCTGATTTTATTGGTGAAACGCAATTTAATGATACCAAGACTGCTATTACCAAGAGAATTTTTAATGAATGTAAAAGGGATATTTACTATCGGTATCCCTGCTGCTGGGGCCAATATGCTTACCCCTATTGCAGTCGGTGTAGTGACAGCTATTGTTGCTGATTTCGGTGATGCAGCAGTTGCTGCCTGGGGGGTTGGAGGTCGCTTAGAGTCAATCGCTTGTATTATTATGTTGGCGCTTTCTATGACATTGCCCCCGTTGATATCTCAGAATTTTGGGGCGAATAAAATTGACCGTGTCTATAGCGCCTACAAGACAGCTATCGTTTTTATACTCTGTATTCAACTCGTTATCTTTTCGTTGTTGTATCTGGTGTCTGATTATATTGCTAATGTGTTTACGAATGACGTATCTGTAGCTTCATTAATCATACTATTTATGACAATTGTCCCTCTAGGTTATGGTGCTCAAGGCGTTGTGGTGTTAACTAATTCTGCATTTAATGCCATTCACAAACCGATGGCAGCATTGATCCTAAATACCCTAAGATTATTTATATTTTTTGTGCCTTTTTGCTATTTGGGCAGTATATGGTATGGCTTGATGGGATTATTTGTTGGTGCGGTGTTAGCCAATACTGTCATGGCTGCTTTGTCATTTATGTGGTTTCGATATCAAATTAAGGTGTTATTACAAACTCAGGTATCAAAGAACTGAACCATGACATCATAAATCTTAAAAATAAAAGTATGTCACCACGAATTAACATTATAATTGATGAGAGAAAGAACCAATATGTCAAAAGTTTTTGAGCTTCAATCGAAGTATTCTCCAGCAGGAGATCAACCGACCGCTATCGCTAGTTTAGTCGAAGGGATTGAAGATGGATTGGCTTGCCAAACGCTACTTGGCGTAACCGGTTCTGGTAAAACATTTACCATGGCTAATGTGATCGAAAGCGTCCAGCGTCCAACCTTAATTCTGGCACACAACAAAACGCTAGCAGCTCAGTTATATGGTGAAATGAAAGAGTTCTTCCCTAACAATGCGGTGGAATATTTTGTTTCATATTATGATTATTACCAGCCCGAAGCATATGTACCGAGTACTGATACTTTTATTGAAAAAGATTCATCCATTAATGATCATATTGAACAAATGCGTTTATCTGCCACTAAAGCCTTGATGGAACGTCGGGACGTAGTAATCATTGCATCAGTTTCAGCGATATATGGTTTAGGTGACCCAAAATCGTACATGAAAATGTTACTTCATTTGCGCCAAGGCGACACCATGGATCAACGTGATATTCTTCGGCGTCTTGCAGAACTGCAATATAAACGCAATGACGTTGCTTTTGAACGGGGTAATTTCAGAGTGCGCGGCGATGTGATTGATATATTCCCTGCAGATAGTGAAAAACAAGCGGTGCGCGTCGAGTTATTTGATGAAGAAATAGAGCAGATTAGTTTATTTGATCCACTTACCGGTGCCGTAGATAAAAAAGTGACAAGGGCAACAGTGTTTCCTAAAACACACTATGTTACTCCTAGAGAAAAAATACTTGATGCAATTGAGCGGATAAAAACAGAACTAGTGTCTCGCAAAGATCAGCTAAAAGAATCAAATAAGCTGATTGAAGAACAACGGATTTCGCAACGTACTCAGTTTGATATCGAAATGATGTTGGAATTAGGCTATTGCTCTGGCATTGAAAACTACTCACGCTACTTATCCGGACGGGCCCCTGGAGAACCACCCCCAACATTAATCGATTACTTTCCCAAAGATGGCTTATTAATGATTGATGAATCTCACGTCACCGTGTCTCAAATTGGCGCGATGTACAAAGGTGATCGTTCGCGCAAAGAAACCTTGGTTGAATATGGCTTTCGCCTACCGTCGGCCTTGGATAATCGACCTCTAAAATTTGAAGAATTTGAGCATATTGCGCCCCAAACTATTTATGTTTCAGCAACACCAGGTAAACATGAATTAGAGCGTTGTGCAGGAGATGTGGTAGAACAAGTGGTACGGCCTACCGGCTTACTTGATCCGATTATTGAAATCCGGCCAGTTGCGACTCAGGTAGATGATGTGCTATCTGAAATTCATAAACGGGTAGCGGTAAACGAACGTGTGTTGATTACGACATTAACCAAACGTATGGCTGAAGATTTATCAGAATACCTGAATGAAAACGGGGTGAAAGTGCGTTACTTACATTCGGATATTGATACAGTCGAGCGGATTGAAATTATTCGCGATTTACGTATTGGTAAGTTTGATGTCATCGTTGGGATTAATTTACTTCGAGAAGGTCTAGATATGCCCGAGGTATCCTTAGTGGCTATTTTGGATGCCGATAAAGAAGGTTTTCTACGTGCGGATAAATCGCTTATTCAGACGATTGGACGTGCGGCTCGTCATTTAAATGGTCGCGCGATATTGTATGGAGACAAGATTACTGGTTCAATGCAACGTGCCATTGATGAAACTGACCGTCGTCGTAAAAAGCAGATTGAACACAATGAGTTGCACGGTATCGTGCCTCAAGCATTGAATAAACCTATTACCGATATAATGGATGTGGGTGATGATTCTGCTCATCCAGCCTCAGGTAAAGTTAAGCTACGTAAAATTGCTGAAAAAGAAAAGACGTATCAAAAAATGACGGCGACACAAATGATGGATAAAGTTGCTGAACTTGAAAAAACCATGTTTGAAGCGGCACGTGAGTTGGAGTTTGAAAAAGCAGCATCATTGCGTGATGATATAGAGAAACTTCGAAGTGAAATCGTAAAGATATCCTAATTAGTGAATGATGGCTGAGCGCTATTATCCATAAGCGTAGCCATTATTCACCATTAAAGGTGGCTTAATTTACTTAAGATTCATAGGTGAGTGGATCCGTTTGTCCATTTTCTGTAAATGCTTCCAGTCGCTCCACGCACGCTCCACATTTTCCACAAGCATGTTCTCGGCCGTTGTAACAGGTCCATGTTTGCGAGTAATCTAGTCCAAGGTTTACTCCACGCGTCAATATTTCAATTTTACTCATATGAATAAATGGAGTATCAATAGATACTGACTGATAGTTAGCAATGCGACAAACCTCATCCATCTTTTGGACGAATTCAGGTCGACAATCCGGATAAATCGCATGATCACCACTGTGTGCACCATAATAAACTTTATCAGCTTCTAGCGAGACTGCGTAGGCTACTGCCATCGAGAGTAAAATCATATTTCGATTAGGTACGACAGTAGATTGCATGTTATCTGCTTCATAGTGTCCTTCAGGTATTTCAATATCATCAGTCAAAGATGAACCGCCCATAAGACTATTAATGGCACTGATATCGACTACTTTGTGTTGAATACCTAGTGCTTTACAAACACGGCGTGCAAACTCAACTTCTTTGACATGTTTTTGACCATAATTAAAGGTCAGTGCGGCGATCTCGTTAACAGCCAAGCCTTGATCTAATATATGGTGGAGTAAAGTAAATGAATCCATGCCACCTGAATAGATAAGAATAGCTTTCTTCTTATGTGGAGTCTGAGATTGCGTCATAATCGATGAATACTGCTTTTGATTTAATAATAATGCTATTTTAATGTATTATGCGCACATCTCCAATGTTCGTTTTATACATTTGTTACAAAAGGAAGGTTAATGACCGCCAATATCCAATATCCAATCAATGAAATATTTGAATCTATCCAAGGAGAGGGCAGTTATACCGGAGTACCATCTATTTTTATTCGCTTACAAGGATGTCCAGTAGGTTGTCCATGGTGTGACACACAGCATACTTGGAAAGTGGATACTGATGATCAAATTCCTGTTGTGCAATTACGTGAAAAATCTGCCGATGCACCGACTCACGCGTTAATGAACGTGACTGCATTATTACATGAATATGAGATACGAGGTTACCTAGCTAAACACGTTGTAATCACGGGTGGTGAACCGGCGATGCATGATTTAGTTCCACTCACAGAGGTATTGTTATCTAAAGGATTTAGTGTACAAATAGAGACCAGTGGGACATTTGCTTTACGCTGTGCGGATGATGTTTATGTGACGGTTTCACCTAAGATCGATATGCCGGGCAAATATCCAATCTTGCCTGAGGTGATGGCACGAGCCAATGAAATCAAACATGCTGTAGCTATGCAAAAACATGTCGATGAGCTTAAGTTGCTATTGGAGCGTGCGCCGATCCAAACTAACACATTGATATATTTACAGCCTATTTCGCAACAAGCGAGAGCGACACAATTAGCAGTAGAAACGTGTATAAAAGAAAATTGGCGTTTGTCCTTACAAACCCATAAATTTATTGGCATTGAATAAATCTTCGATAGTGCTAAAGTAATTAGAAATCTTGTTTCTACTCGAGCATAAATTATGAGTTATCTTATCTCTCAACTATCATTTCTATCTAAGCTCAGTTGTTTATTGATTAGTCTTTATTTACCTTCGCTCAACGCAGCCGTCTGGTCGATTACTTACCCCAAACAGCCACTTGAAGAGAGTATTCATGTCAAATATCCGATTGAATTACTTGAGTTGGCATTGGCAAAAACAGGAGTGAGATTTGAAGTTCAACCGACTGATGATGTTATTTTGCAGGGTAAAGCATTTAATCTATTAAGCAATAATCGTTCAATTAATATTCTGTGGTCTATGACAAATCAGCAGCGTGAGGCTGATTTCTTACCTATCCGCGTACCGATTTTTAAAGGGTTAATAGGGTGGCGTGTATTACTTATAAACCCCAGTATGCTACCTAAACTAGAAAGTTCAAATTTACGAGATCATGCAGCTGTTCAAGGCATGGACTGGCCGGATACAAAAGTATTACAATCTAATGGGTTTAATGTCGTCAATGCGACTAGCTATGATGAAGCGTTTACGATTATGCATCGTAATCAAGCAGATATATTTCCTCGCTCAGTCATTGAAGTATTAGCGGAAATGGCTGATGATAATTTACGCAGAGAGTTAATCTTAGAGCCGAATTTTGTGTTGCAATATCCTTCAGCAATATATTTCTTTGTGAATAAACGAAATAAAATTTTAGCAAAATTATTAGAACAGGGATTTGCTGCAGCGGTAGCTGACGGTACATTTGATGCGTTGTTTAATGAGGTTTATTTGCCTTTACTGAAAGAATTAAAGGTTAGCCAACGACAAGTAGTGCAATTGTCTAACCCATTACTACCACTTGAAACACCCTTAGATGACGAACACTTGTGGTATTCAATCAACTAAACGTGTTTCAGCAAGAAGACTGATTAGTCTTCTTGATTCTTGTGGACATCTTTCATTGAACGGCCAGAAGGATCGGCATTATTTTTGAAGCTTTCATCCCATTCTAGCGCTTCAACAGTGGAGCAGGCAATTGACTTACCGCCTGGTACACATTGCGCCGCTGATTCTTGTGGGAAGTAACCCTCAAAAATAGTTCGGTAGAAATAACCTTCTTTGGTATCAGGAGTGTTAATTGGGAAACGGAATGCCGCATTCGCCAATTGTTGATCCGACACTTCAGCTTCAACAAAGTCACGGATTGAATCAATCCAAGAATAACCTACACCATCACCAAACTGTTCTTTTTGACGCCATAAGACTTCATCAGGTAAGTAAGAGTTATCATCAAACGCTTTACGTAAGATCCATTTTTCCATTTTACCATCAAGGCACATTTTGTCTTGAGGGTTTAAACGCATTGCAACATCGATGAATTCTTTATCTAAGAAAGGTACACGCGCTTCAACACCCCAAGCAGATGTCGATTTGTTCGCACGAGCACAATCAAACATATGTAAACGTTCTAGTTTACGGACTGTTTCTTCGTGGAATTCTTTAGCATTAGGGGCTTTGTGGAAGTATAAATATCCACCAAATATTTCATCAGCACCTTCGCCAGATAGAACCATTTTGATGCCCATCGCTTTGATCTTACGTGTCATCAAGTACATGGGGGTAGCGGCACGAATAGTTGTCGTGTCATAGGTTTCTAAGAAATAGATAACATCGCGAATAGCATCTAAGCCTTCTTGAATGGTGAAATGAATTTCATGATGGACGGTACCAATCATATCTGCGACTTTTTGTGCTGCTTTTAAATCAGGTGCACCTTCTAGACCCACCGCAAATGAATGCAGACGTGGCCACCATGCATCACTTTGATCGCCATCTTCAACGCGCTTAGCGACGTATTGAGCTGCAACGGCGGATACTAACGATGAATCTAAACCACCTGATAATAATACCGCGTAAGGAACATCAGACATTAAGTGTGACTTGACTGATTTTTCAAACGCCGCTTTTAAATCATCTAAATTGGTTTCGTTGTCTTTGACTGCATCATAATCCATCCAATCGCGTTGGTAGTATTTGACGAGTTGTCCTGTCGCACTATCTAAATAATGACCAGGAGGGAATTCGGTAACGGTTTTACAGACTGGTACAAGCGCCTTCATTTCAGATGCGACGTAAAAATTACCATGCTCATCATAACCAGTATACAAAGGAATAATACCAATATGGTCACGGGCGATTAAGTAATTACCTGTGTTCTCATCATATAATACAAAGGCAAACATCCCTTCGAGTTTATCAATAAACTCAGCACCGAAACGTTGGTATAGCGGTAAAATAATCTCACAATCGGATTTAGTTGCAAACTTATAATCGGCTGCAAATTCAGCGGCAAGCGTTTTATGATTATAAATTTCGCCATTAACCGCCAATGCTTGTTGGCCATCATTAGAGATAAGAGGTTGTGCTCCGGTATCAACGTCAACAATCGCTAGACGTTCGTGGCATAAAATCGCGTTATCATTATTCCAAATCCCAGACCAGTCCGGGCCACGATGGCGAAGTAATTTGGATAGCTCAAGGGCTTGCGTACGTAATTCTGCAACATCTGATTTGATGTCCAGGATCCCGAAAATACCACACATATAATTGGTTCTCTCTGTTGACTAGTTTTAATTGGCTACACTGTCTGTCGTTTCTCTGAATTCTATATAAAATGAAGAGAGAGGGAGGTGCATTTAACTGTGCGAAATATTTAATTTTATTGTTGTCTTCGTCACCCCCCTAATCGTGCCATTTTATGTGAGAATTGCAAGTATAAATCCGTCTAAGCAGACAAAAATAAATTAAAAAGCATCGGAATTCGACAAATACCGATGCTTTTTTAATTTTATAATGAAATGTTAGGCTTATTTACGTTGAAATTCACTGGTAGAGGACCACTTAGGCCAGTTTTCAGCATTAGCCACTTGGTAACCGACATCGAACAATAAACGAGCGTCTTGTTCGATCCCTGAAAAGTCGAAGCTATCACGGTATTGGTCGCATACTTGATGATAGCATCCGCGGACAATAACATTAATGCGTTTACGATAGGCAGCGGTAGCCTCATCGTATGGTTCATTACCACCACCCGCGTATAATGCAGGTACGCCTTGTTTAGCAAAGCTAAAGTGATCGGAACGATAGTAATAGCCTGCTTCTGGACGATCTTCTTGAGTAAGGTTGCGACCTTGCTTGTCCGCTGCTACTTTTAAGTTCGTTTCTAAATCAGATTTGCCCATCCCCACAACCGAGATATCTTTGGTTTTACCTAAGACATTTAGCGCATCCATGTTGATGTTGGCTACGGTTTTATTCAAGGGAATAATCGGATTATCAGCATAGTATTTAGAGCCTAGTAATCCTTGTTCTTCTGCTGTTACGATTAGGAAACTGACAGAACGTTTAGGTGGTATTGAAGACTCAGCGAATGCTCTGGACATTTCAATTGCTGCGGCTGTACCCGTTGCATTATCATGAAAACCGTTATAAATCTGATCGCCTTCTAATGATTCATCTTTGCCTAAATGATCCCAATGTGCGGTGTAGATAATGTGTTCATCGGGTAATTCAGCGCCACGGACAGTGGCAAAGACATTATAGCTTTTAGATTTTTCAAAATCATTTTTGACCGTTGTACTTGCTTTGATACCCAGCGCTGAGTGATATGGGCCTTTAAGTGCTTGTGCTTTTTCAGCAGCAAAATCTTTGTTAGCTGATGCAAAGACCTTTTGGGCAGCATCAAGCGTTAACCAGCCTTCAATTGCAACACGTGATGCGCCTTGATCATCTGATACTAAACCGTATTGTGGGCCCGACCAACTATTCGCTACGACCGACCAACCATAAGATGCGGGTGCTGTTTCATGAACAATCAATGCACCAGCAGCTCCTTGGCGGCTTGCCTCTTCATACTTGTAACTCCAACGCCCGTAATAGGTCATGGTTTCACCTTGGAATTTACCACTATCAGGATTTTCAAAACCAGGGTCGTTGACTAAGATCACTACTGTTTTGCCGGTCACATCAATCCCTTCATAGTCATTCCAGTCGTATTCAGGGGCATTCACGCCATAGCCAACAAAGACAAGCTCCGAGTCTTTTAGGTCTATTTGCGCTTGTTCGCGTTTAGAGCTGACGACCATGTCTTCTTTATAAACAAAGTTATGTTCGCCTATAGATAATACTGCATCGGGAGCGGCAGTAATCTGCATGAGTGCGACTTCTTGTAAGTAGCTATCACCATTACCTGGTTCGACACCGAATTGTTTAAAATGATTGATGAGATAATCTAAGGTTTTTTTCTCACCAACTGTGGTGGGTAAGCGACCTTCGAACTCATCAGACGCGAGTGTTTTTGCGTGGGCTTTGAGGACATCACCTGAGATACTGGCATAGATCTCATCAAAATTATCAGCCACTTTAACCGCTGCTGTTGAAGTGGGTTCTGTCGTGGTAGCAGTGTCTTTTGCTGGTTGAGAACAACCCACTAACGTCACTGCTGTTAACGCTACTAGACTACCGGTCCAATATTTTTTATTCATGTTTTGACTCTTATTGTTATAAAATACAAACCTAGTATAAGCAAACCAAAGTGAGATGCAACGCTCCTGTTACTATGCCTTTAGAATCTTTATCTCAATTTACTTTTGTCCAAGACCATCCTGTATTTGTCATGCTAAATCAGGTCATTCCTTTAGCTAAATTAACGCACTGGCCGTGCGTTGACACATTAAATACTATGGCTCATGGGCCTTATACATTTATCGATGATCCCGAGTCGCAATCACTTGCAGGGATTCGTTTGGGCGAACTTGGGTATGAAGGCTTTATCGCAGAAACTCAATCTATTCCCACCAGGCGCAATTGGCATGATGTGTTCAATGCATGTATTTGGCATCAATTCCCTCATAGTAAACAACGACTCAACCAATTGCATATAGAATATATTAAGCTGTTTGGCGCGCAGCCTCGAGGTAAAGTTCGTGACAATATTACGCATTTTGATGAATGCGGGATGCTGATTGTGCATACTGAAGGGTCTTGTGTGCCTAGTCTATTACAGCAACATCAATGGCATGATGCGTTTGTCACCCAACAATCCGCATGGGGGCAGGAAGTACAAGCGTTTACGTTTGGTCATGCGAATTTAGAATTGTTGTTGGCGCCGCACATAGGATTAACTGCAAAGTGGGTTGCATTGCAAGTGCCAGAGGATTTCTTTGAAGACGATCCGGTATCACAAGTTCGATTATTAGACCGGCTACTGGTAGAGCGTTTGGATATGGCATTTTTTGAACAAAAATTACCACCGATCCCATATTTAGGTATTCCTGGATGGTGGCAGGACCAGGATGAGTCGTTTTATGCTAATACCGACCATTTTCGGCCTAAACGACCTCACCCTTAATTACCCCTAACTGTTTTAGTTAAGCAGTGAAACGGCGGTCCAAATCGTATATATGATGATGGTAGGTAATGCCGATAGTAATAGGCTTTTATTCCATGAAAAATTAGTCCAGGATGCAATTGCTGCAGCACCTATATAGATAGTGAGTAAGGTTTCAATGCGAAATGCGTTCATAATACCAAACCATGATGATGAAATTTCCACACCAAAAATATGTGCTAAAGATGTTGCTGAGACAATACTAATAGGCATTTGATTGGTGCCATCATTGCTGATTAAAATCATTAATACTGATACTAATGAACCGATCACAATTGGCATTCCCATCCACCACATCGCTCCGTACCAATCAGTATAGCCGTTGAGGTTTTCTTCATCGGATTTAGTTACCAAGTTAAAATAAACAGCTAGGATAGCGTTAATTATGATTAAACCGACCATGCCTCCAAGTGACCCCCATGTAGCTAAAGACTCAACCGGAATAAAGTCTCGAACTCCTTCGATTTCTGCAGGACTCATGTCGGCAAAATCAGGAGAATTATTAATGAGATAGTCGACATACCATACGGGATCAACCGTGCTGAAATACAGATAATTAGGCAATACAGCGACCACAACTACAATTAAAAAGGGCACCCAAGACCAATTATTATTCGTTTTTAATGCTTCAAATACGCTGCCAGGTTTAAAGAAGACATCGTTACAGGCTTGTATTGGGTTAGTAATGTGACTCATGGTGTTATCCTTTATGTAATATTTTCAACGTTAATAGTATTTGATAAAAATATGACTTTCACAAACAAATTGTGAACAAATGTGTCTAAGTCCTTAAATCAGATGCACATTATCTACAATTGGTTATTATGTAGTTCATGAAAGAGTCAGTAAATCTGTTAGAGATTTGCTTTATGGAATATAGAGAGTTAGGACATTATGCATGATTGAAATAAAGCAATTAGCCAAAAGGTTCACAGTTGAAAACCCCAAAAAGCTTTCCGAACAAGAAAAGAAAGATCCTCGCTTAAAAGGGCGTTTTTTTCATTCGGTACAAAACGTCAATTTTTCATGTAATACAGGCCAGGTCTTAGGTTTACTTGGACCTAATGGTGCAGGAAAAACAACTACGTTGCGTATGTTATCCAGTGCATTAAAACCAGATTCTGGCCAGATCCTGATTGATGGTGAAGATGTGGTGCAAAATCCCATTCTTGCCCGTCAAAAAATTGGATTTTTATCGGGTTCAACTGGGTTATATGGTCGCTTATCAGGTCGTGAAAATATCGAATATTTCGGTAAATTACATGGCATGAATGCGCAAGCGATTAACGATAAGATTGAAGAGTTGGCGCAGTTATTAGATCTCAGCACATTCTTAGACCGTCGTAGTGAAAACTATTCAACGGGCATGAAACAAAAGGTATCTATCGCTCGTGCTGTGGTGCATTCTCCTAAAGTCGTTGTGCTAGATGAACCAACAACAGGCCTAGATATAATGGCAACTCAAACGGTGATTGATTTCATTCAAACCCTTAAAGTGCAGCAAACCCCTGTGATTTTTTCGACCCATCACCTTGATGAAGTGAAAGAATTATGTGACACCGTTACGGTCATTGATGAAGGCACGACGAAATTCAATGGTGATTTAGATTCATTTTCAGCATTGGCCGATGGTTCATTGCATCAATCATTTTTAACGACCATCGGTAAGGTATAAACATATGTGGTTAGTATTTAGAAAAGAAATTAAAGAACTATTACGTGATCGTAAAACCTTATTTTTTATGATTGCACTGCCATTATTATTATTTCCATTAATTTTTGGTGGAGTGGCTTATTTTTCAGGTAAAGCCATCGAAAAAGCGCAAACTAAGACGCTTAATTACGCCATTATTGGTGCAGAAAATGCGCCGATACTCAGCGCCAAAATAGCTGAAGTCGATGATTTATCTCAGGTTAACACTGATTTGCAATCGGGTAATGAAACTGGAATAAAAGCACTGATCACCTCTGAGACGGTGGACTTTGTTTTAGTGATACCAGCAACCTTTAGTGATGATATTTTATCCGTAGGTCAAAACACATTAACCCTATATCTAAATGATGCGGGTTTAAATATGGTACAGCGTCGTTTGAATAAGATTATCGATAATATCGCTGAATCAAACCGTGATCAGGCTTTTATTACGTTAGGGATCAGTGAAGAAATTCAAAAAGGCTTATTAGAGCCAATTTTAGTGGATAAAGTGTCTACCGCTGATAAGCGTGAAAATATTGGTGAAAAAATAGGTGGCTTAATTCCCTATATAATCTTTATCTTATGTCTACAAGGCGCGATGTTACCAGCGACAGATATCGGCGCAGGTGAAAAAGAGCGAGGTACGTTAGAAACCTTATTAATTTCACCCATTCCGCGGAATCAGTTAGTGATGGGCAAGTTCTTCACGATCGCGTTTGCAGGAGTGACGTCTGCGATGGTGACCGTTGGTAGCCTCTTTGTTTGGGGAGTGGTGCTCTCACAAGGTATGGCGATTGAATTGATTACCGAGTTCATGGGCGCGATCAGTGCGGTAGATTTCTTATTGATGTTTGCCATGTTAGTGCCCATTGTAGCGATATTCGCTGCGGTATTATTGAGTATGTCTATTTACGCCAAAAGTTTCAAGGAAGCCCAAGGCTATATGACACCGCTCGTATTTATCGTCATCATTCCGATTATTCTAGCAATGCTACCGGGTATTAAACTAGAAGGGATTTATGCCTGGGTACCTTTAATGAACGTGGCATTAGCGATTAAAGAATTGATCAAAGGTACTATGGATTATATGGCACTCATCCCGATTTTCTTATCAACGACAGCTATCGCGGGACTATTAATCGCTTTTTGTATCTATTGGTTTAACCGTGAGAAAGTATTATTTAGATAGGTAGTTAAATAATTAGCTTTTTATATAGCTAGTTAGTGAATGAAAACTCGTTTTACTGTGGTGGTGAAGCGAGTTTTTTGTTTAATAAGCTATAATTATTTAATCAATGACGCCGGTTATAAGGCACCTAGCTTAGCTAATTCTGCTCTAAGTTCATTTTGAGTTAAGTTCATACTCGACAAAGGAAGGAGTTGATTGATCCGCTTGGTGATTTCATTCATACAGATTTTGAAACCTTTTGCCTTTTCTTCCTCACTGCCTTCAATCTTGGAGGGATCAGCTAAGCCCCAATGTACTTTTACTGTGCTATCAAACCATATTGGGCAACTTTCACCTGCAGCTGAGTCACATACCGTAATCACTAAGTCAGGTTTAAAGTTTTCAAATTCATCCCATGATTGACTTTGTAGGCCATCTGTAGGAATTTCAGACTCAATAAGATAGCGAAGTGATAGAGGATGTACCTCACCTGATGGCTGACTACCAGCACTTTTAGCGATAATATTAGGTCCCGCAAGATGATTGGTGAGGGCTTCAGATAAAATACTTCGGCAACGATTATGTGTGCAAATATAGAGGATCTTCATATTGTTACAAATACACCCAATTCAATAAACTGAGCACAATTATAGAATATAACACTGAAATAGGCAGCCCAATTTTCACAAAATCCATATAACGATAGTTACCCGCATTATGTACTAGGAGGTTAGTTTGATAACCATACGGGGTAATAAAACTCGCACTCGCCGCAAATGCGACCGCTAATGCATATGGCATGACAGGTAAGCCCATCGTCTCTACTAACGCCCAGGCAAATGGAAACATTAATGCCGCAGCGGCATTATTAGTCACAAACTCGGTTAGTAGTAGGGTGGTAATATACAATGCAATTAGCGCGACGAGGGGGGATGTTGCGAGTAATACATCATTTAAATTATCGGTTAATAACGTAATCACGCCGCTATTAACCAGCCCAGATGATAATGTCAATGCCCCAACAATCACCAATAATAAATTTAATGGCAGGTTGCGCTTTACCTCGCTGTAAGAGGTCACATCTAAAAAGACAAGCAACGCCAGAAAGAATAATAACCCAATAATTAATGGGACTAATTCAAGCGCTGCTAATGTCACGACGCCTAAAAATCCGCCAATCGTCAACCAGTCTTGAGTGGAAGAGAGTTTACGCGAGATTGTTTGTTCAGAAACGATAAAGAAGTGTTTGGCCAGGTTATTACGTTGCTGAAAATCTTGGCCGGTGGCGAGTAACAGAAAATCGCCTGATTGGAGGGTGATTTCCCCCAGCTTACCGGATAACGTCTCACCATCTCGTTTGATAGCGACCACTGCAGCATCAAATAACGCCCTAAATCCGACTTTTTTGAGGGTCTTACCGATAATAGAAGACCGGTTGGAGATAACGACTTCGGTTAATGCTTCGCGTAATAAACCATCATACTCAGCAAATAAGTGCAGACCTTTGATATGTGATAACGCCTCGACTTTTTGGACGTTACCACTGAAAATGAGTTTGTCATTAGCATAGATGACCTCATCAGGCGTCACTGGAGAGATAATTTGGTTATTGCGGACAATCTCTACTAAGAATAACTCGGGTAAATTTCGTAAATGGTTCTCTTCTACTGATTGACCAATGAGCTCTGAATCAAGTGCCACTTCCGCTTCAAGTAGATATCCACTGTTGTTTTCAGTGCGAGGATTAATATTGGGTAGCCAACCTTTTAGCACAAATAACAGTCCCCCACAGATAAGTCCTGCGGTTAAACCAAACAGCGTGAAGTCAAAAAATGCAAAGCCCGGATGACCTTGTTCAATCAAAAAGCTATCCACGATGAGGTTAGTGGATGTGCCAATCAAGGTGACCGTTCCGCCTAAAATAGCCGCGTAGGAGAGGGGAATGAGTAATTTCGATGCGGCGTGATATTGGTTTTGTTTTACAGAGCCAATTAAACTGGCCACGATAGCGGTGTTATTCAACAACGCCGAGGCAATAAAGGAAATGCCAAACAAGCGTAAAAATGACGTCGTGAAATTTTGGATAATCAGTTTTCGTGCAATGCGCTTGAGTAGTGCTGTTTTATCAATCGCATGAGAGACAATTAATAACAGCAAGAGGGTGATTAAGCCTTGGTTCGTCGCATTATCTAATACTGTATCAATTGACACAGCACCGCACAACAATAAGGCTAATGTGGCCAGACTAAAGATAAATGACGGGCGCTGTTTACTGACTATTAGCGCACCAATAGTCAGTAAAAAGATACCTATTACACTGACTTGCAGTAAATCAATCGTCACGGTATGACCACCCTAATCTAAAGTACTTACGTACTTGGCACTATGTACTATTTTAACTGCGTAATATCCGCAGCACCCCAATGTGGGAAATGCTTACGAACAAGTGTGTTAAATTCCACTTCAAATGCAGAGTAAGCATGCTGAGTTGCATCACTCGCGGCGAGTTGGTCGATTATCATGCCTGCACCGACAGTTGCATTGGTTAAGCGGTCAATGACGATAAACGCACCGGTTTGACGATTACGTGTATAGGCATCACACGCTACGTCTTGGGTCAGTTTAATGCCCACTTTGCCGATTTCATTAAGCTGCATGTGAACCGCTTCCGTTTGCTCCATCGTGTTCACATCGATTAAATAATCAATATTACTCACTCCACCTGATACGGTTTTGGTCGCAAACTTAAAGTTGTACTGTTTGTTAGGAATGAGCGCAGCTTCATCCATCCACACTAAATGCGTATTAAATTGTGAGCCATGGAGCGGTAGGTTATCTGATTTAACAATCATATCCCCACGTGAAATATCAATCTCATCTGTTAAAGTCAGGGTCACGGCTGATTGTGTTGCAGCACGCTCTTGCTCACCTTCGAACGTCACAATCGATTTAACGGTCGAGGTTTTACCTGATGGCAAGGTAGTGACTGCATCACCCACACTGACTTCTCCAGAGACTACCGTACCGGCAAAACCGCGAAAATCCAAATTTGGACGATTCACATATTGTACTGGGAAGCGAAAATCACTGCGATTAACCGTGCGTGTGACTTCGATATTCTCGAGCAAAGACATCATGGTCGGGCCGGTATACCACGGTGTATTTTGTGAATGGTTAACCACGTTATCGCCTTCAAGCGCGGATAACGGAATAAATTGAATATCATCGATGCTCAGCTGCTGAGCAAAATCAAGGTATTGGGCTTTGATATCGGCATACACAGATTCACTGTAATCTTTCAAATCCATTTTATTAACCGCCACAATGACGTGTTTAATGCCCAATAATGAAGCTAAGAATGAATGGCGTTTGGTTTGGGTTTTCACGCCTTCACGCGCATCCACTAAGATAATGGCCAAGTCACACGTAGAGGCACCGGTCACCATGTTACGTGTGTATTGTTCGTGTCCTGGGGTATCGGCAATGATGAATTTTCGCTTATCCGTTGAGAAATAACGATACGCCACATCAATGGTGATCCCTTGTTCACGTTCAGATTGTAAACCATCAACAAGTAAGGCTAAATCGACTTTTTCGCCGGTAGTACCGCTTTTTTTACTGTCTTGGGTAATGGCAGCCAGTTGGTCTTCATAAATCATTTTAGAGTCATGAAGTAGGCGACCAATTAAGGTACTTTTACCGTCATCCACGCTGCCACAGGTCAAAAAGCGCAACATGTCTTTGTTTTCATGTTGGGCAAGGTAGCCTAAAATATCGTTTTCAAGTAATGTATTTTTATGTTCCATGGCTTAACAACTCACTAAGAAATAGGGGTTCAATACCGATTCACGTTGATTATAGCGAAGCGGCGTTTGGGAATTGGGGTTCGTCGCAGAGTCTGCGATAGTTTCAAGAGATAATTCAGTGACAGTAGCACCTGCGGCAAGTGCCACGGCATGGGCTGCACCGGTATCCCATTCGCTCGTGGGCCCAAGACGTGGATAAAAATGCGCCGCCCCTTCAGCAACCAGGCACAGCTTTAACGAGCTACCCATTGATACTAGCTCTGCTTCTTTATCTAACGCGGCGATGAACTGCTGTATTTCAGGGCTTTGATGAGAACGACTGCCAACTACGTGATAGACGCTAGCGTCACTGCGTAAAGCTGGTGACATGGCAGTGGCTTCACCTTTGACGGTTTTCGTTGCGCCTGCACCGACCACTCCTGAATACAATGTGTCTAACACTGGCGCATACACCACACCAAATACCGGTGTACCGCCACTAATAAGGGCGATATTAACCGTGAATTCACCGTTTTTCTTGATGAACTCTTTAGTACCATCTAAAGGGTCTACTAACCAATAGCTGTCCCATGTTTGACGGGTGGACCATGGGATATCGGCGGATTCTTCAGATAATATCGGTAAATCACTTATCGCTTCTAGCCCTGCAATAATCACGTTATGCGCAGCTAAATCGGCTTCAGTTAACGGACTTTCATCGGTCTTGGTGACAATCTCAAAATCGCACTCATAGATAGATAAAATTGCATTACCTGCAGCAATCGCTATTTTTTCTACTTGAGGTTGTAGCAAGGTAATTTCATTGATGCTTGGCATTACACTAAGCCCTTCTCAACAAGTAATGCATATAAGCGCTCAGCGGTGGCTACCGCGTCTTCATCCTGGAAATTGACTGTGATTTCAGGGTTAACCGGCGCTTGGTATTCAGAATCAATGCCGGTGAAATGGGGGATGTCGCCGCTGCGTGCTTTTTTGTATAAGCCTTTAGGGTCGCGTGCTTCACACACCTCTAGAGGCGTATCAATGAAGATTTCAACAAACTCACTCTCATCTAAAATTTCACGACAATAATCACGGTCGGCTTTAAAAGGTGAGATAAACGCGGTAATGACCAGCATGCCACTATCAACAAAGAGTTTGGCGACTTCTGAAATACGGCGAATGTTTTCGACGCGGTCTTTATCGCTAAAACCCAAATCGCCACATAATCCATGACGGACATTATCGCCATCTAACAGATAGGTATGTTTACCTTGGGCAACGAGTTTTTGTTCCAGTAAGTTCGCAATGGTCGATTTACCAGAGCCGCTTAAACCGGTGAGCCATAATACGCGAGGAGTTTGATTTTTTTGCGCGCCGCGAGACGCTTTATTAGTGGCATGTTGATGCCATACGATATCGGTATTCATGCTTAAAAGTATCCTTCCATTTTTTTCTTTTCCATGGAGCCTGAAGAATCATGGTCGATAACACGTCCCTGACGCTCAGAGGTGGTAGTTAAGAGCATTTCTTGAATGACTTCTGGCAATGTGTCCGCTTCAGATTCCACCGCGCCGGTAAGTGGGTAGCAGCCGAGGGTTCTAAAACGCACCGATTTCATCATCGGCGTTTCACCTGGCTCAAGAGGCATACGCTCATCGTCAACCATAAATAATACCCCGTCGCGCTCTACAACTGGACGTGGTTTGGCGAGGTATAATGATGGGATTTCAATATTTTCAAGGTAGATGTATTGCCAGATATCTAGCTCAGTCCAGTTAGACATGGGGAATACACGGATACTTTCACCTGGGTTTACTTGTGAGTTATAAATATTCCACAGCTCGGGACGTTGGTTTTTCGGATCCCAGCGGTGGTGTTGGTCACGGAACGAATACACACGCTCTTTAGCGCGCGATTTTTCCTCATCACGACGCGCACCACCAAATGCCGCATCAAATTTATGCTCATTTAAGGCTTGTTTTAATGCATTGGTTTTCATGATATCGGTGTGTTTGGCACTGCCATGGCTGAAGGGGCCGACGCCCGCATCCACGCCTTCTTGGTTAATGTGGACTAATAAATCCAAATTATGTTTTTGCGCCATCCGGTCACGAAACTCAATCATTTCACGGAATTTCCAGGTGGTATCGACGTGTAATAATGGGAAGGGGATTTTACCAGGGGCAAAGGCTTTACGCGCTAAATGCAGCAGTACAGAAGAATCTTTTCCGACTGAATAGAGCATGACAGGGTTATCAAATTCTGCTGCGACTTCACGAAAGATGTGAATACTTTCAGCTTCAAGTTGTTTCAAATGGGTGACAGTATCAGTCATTACAATTTCCAATTAATGTTATGCTAATTAGTTCTATGCTTACAATACCACAATATATATAAAGCAATTATGCGATTTTGCTATACCTAAGAGAGGATTTTTATGATTCATCAAGTGAATTGGAAATATCCATGTAAATCAATGGCTAATGTGACCATTAATATAGTGGCATCTCGAAGTAATCTTACGTGAAATGATGATTATTATAGGTACATAGTTTAAAAGTGATATATCTTCTGACTTCATTTACACATCTTTACTTCCATGTAAAGGATGTATAAAAAAGGCATAGCTGAATTAATGTGCTATTAATTCATTAAGATGTCGTTTCCTTAAGATCTTGTTTCATCAAGTTGTTGATGCATAGCACTAAAATGTTTGGCAACTTCAGGTGCTTGATTAGGATAAAGTCGAGTAAATAGCAAAATAAACACGGTACTAATAATAAAACCAGGCACTAACTCAAACATCCATGCTGATAAAGTTTGCCCATCACCATAAGGAATGTTCATCCAAATGAGTATTGTCACTGTCCCAGATAGAATACCTGCTAATGCCGCAATTTTTGAAATATCTTGACGATATAAACTAAGTAAAATAAGCGGTCCAAAAGCTGCACCAAAGCCAGCCCATGCATTACTCACTAGGCTTAAAATAGATTTATTTTCGCCTAATGCCAATAGTATAGCGACTATTGCGACTATCAAGACAGCTAAGCGACTGGCAAGCACAAGTTCTTGTTGCGGCGCATTTTTACGAAATAATACTTCATAGATATCATTGACTAATGAACTTGATGTCACAAGAAGTTGTGAGGAAATTGTACTCATTATAGCGGCTAGAATTGCGGCGAGTAAAAAACCAGCGATTAATGGATGAAATAGTAACTGGGATAATACAATGAATATAGTTTCGGGATCGTCTACGTTAATGTTGTTAGTATTGGCATAAGCCATCCCAAATAATCCGGTAGTGAGTGCACCGATTAAAGCTATAATCATCCAACTCATTCCAATTCGACGAGCAGTTGGCATATCTTTGACACTTCTTAAGGCCATAAAACGAACAATAATATGAGGTTGACCAAAATAGCCTAAACCCCAGGCCATAAGTGAGATAATCGCAATGAGCGAAATACTCTCTGTACTACCCACAGCAGTAAATAACGAGAAAAAATTAGTATCTATGGCGTTGACGGTATTAATAGTAGCAGTGATCCCACCTAAATCAAAAATCACCACTGTCGGTACAAGAATAAGTGCAATAAACATAATACAGCCTTGCACGAAATCAGTCAGACTAACCGCCATAAAGCCTCCAAAGAGTGTATAGGCGACTACTACTCCCGCTGTTACGAAAACACCAACGGTATAATCAAAACCGAAGGAGGATTCAAATAACTTACCACCAGCGACTACCCCTGATGAGGTATATAAAGTGAAAAACAAAATGATCACGATGGCCGATATAATGCGTAAGAGATTAGATTTATCAACAAAACGTTCAGCGAAATAATCAGGAATCGTAATCGCATTATTTGCCACTTCAGTGTAAGAGCGTAGTCGCGGGGCGACAAATTTATAATTACACCAAGCGCCTATAACTAGACCAATACCAATCCAAGCCGCTGACATACCAGATATATACATAGCACCAGGCAATCCCATCAACATCCAGCCACTCATATCTGAAGCCCCAGCTGAAAGTGCCGTCACTGCTGGAGAGAGTTGCCTGCCACCGAGTAAATAACCTTCTACATTCGCCTCGCTATTTCGATAAGCAAATAGGCCGATGGCCAGCATGAGAGCAAAGTAGAGTCCTAATGAAATGATGACGCCGATTTCCATGGTATTCCTATTATTATTGTTTAAATGGCATAATTTTTAGTGTAACAAACGTCAGTAGTACTTTAAAGTAAAGACATGGGATATATATCGTTTAGCACGGTATACCGACCAATAAAAAAGCCCTAACTCGTAATAATGGAATATCACAAGTTAGAACTTTCATCATTAGTTGAAGATGCAATCACACCTTAATGACTAGTCTTGCTGTTGGATCCATGTGTCTATTTTAGCTTCCAACAATGATAAAGGTACTGGGCCATCTTTAAGTACTTCATCATGGAAACTACGGATATCAAAGTCTTCGCCTAATGCGTTGCGAGCTTTATCACGTAATTCCATAATTTTCAGTTTCCCAATCATATATGCTGTTGCTTGGCCTGGCATGGCAATGTAACGCTCGATCGCTTTAACGGCGTCATATTTTGCGTTAGGAGTATTTTCGACTAAGTAATCAATCGCTTTTTCACGACTCCATTGCTTCGCGTGAAGCCCGGTGTCTACGACTAAACGGCAGGCACGCCATAATTCCATGGCTAAACGGCCAAAGTCAGAGTATGGGTCAGCATAAAAGCCCATATCCTTCCCGAGTTCTTCGGTATATAAGCCCCAACCTTCGGTGTAAGCTGTAAAACTGGCGTATTTTTGAAAATCGGGAATGCCTTCTAGCTCTTGTGTAATTGCGCGTTGCATGTGATGTCCAGGGATCCCTTCATGATAAGCCAACGCTTCCATTTGATAGGTAGGCATTGCCATCATGTCGAATAAGTTGGCATAATAAATACCGGGTCGTGAGCCATCAACTGCTGGAGATTGATAAAACGCTTTACCGGCAGACTGCTCTCGAAAAGTTTCAACACGTTTAACTACCATCGGCGCTTTAGGAGTTAATCCAAAATACTCTGGGATCTTTGCCTCCATTTTATCAATATAAGCCTTAGCATCGGCCATATAATCAGCTCGACCTTGATCACTATCAGGATAGTAAAATTGTGGATCAGTGCGCATGAAGGTGAAAAACTCACTCAGGGTTCCTTCAAAGTTCACTTGAGCCATAATTTCACGCATTTGCGCATGGATACGCTCAACGTTTTGGACGCCAATTTGATGCACTTGTTCGGCATTTAAGTCTGTAGTGGTAAACCATTCTAGACGATTTTGATACCATTTATCACCATCGGGTAAGCGCCATACACCATCACCCTCTGGGCTTAGTAAACGCTGTTTCATTAGCTCTGCTATAAGTTTTTCATACGCGGGTTTGACACTTTTATTTAACGCCGTGTTGGCTTTACTTAAATAACTAGCTTGTTCAGCTTGGGATAAACCGAGTGCGCCTAGTTTTTGCGTGAAATCAGCTAAAATGGTCGAGTCATTTTCGCTTTGCGTGAATGGGTTACCAGATATGACGTTGTTTGATGCTTGGATCATTTGGTCATATGCCCATTTAGGTGGAAATACGCCTAATTTTTCTCGAATACGCAGCTGATCAATCACTTGGTCAAACATCGCTGACACACCATGCAGTCGTTGGATGTAAGCATCGGCATCACTGATATCATTAATCCGATGAATGTTAATTAAAAAACTAGGAATAAAAGTATGGGCAGCACGAAACTGGTGCATGATATAGACATGATGACGGAATTCATCATTTGCCAGTTGGCGCTCAATGTCTTGTTGGAAAATTTGTAAGCTGAGCTGTTCTTGAGCACTTAGTTGACTGGTATCGAATGTTTTGGATTGAGCTAAGCGTGCGGTTATCTTATCAATCTCTGCTTGTGTTGACGCATCCGATACATCATCCCATTTATCATAATCATCTTTAATTCCTAGATAAGACTGCCAAATAGGGGAGCTTGATACATCTTCATCAAAACTTTCTTGAAAGAATGTCGCTAAACGTTGGCTTTCAGTTTGTACTGCTACTGCCGTTGTTTCAGTGGTAGTGGGCGACGTTGTTGGTTGCACACCTGAAGGTGCCTCTGTGCAGCCCGTCATGGTTATTGAAGTAAGAACTGCAGCAATACTCACTGCAAGTAATGTTCGTTTTGAATGTGCCATATGATGTCCTGTCGTATTATTATTTTTATGTATTGGGGTAGAGTGGTGTTAACGTTGTTTTAGCATCTAAGCTACCAGTTTGTAAATATACTTTTTGTAACTGAATAATTGCCGTTTTTAATTGTGTACGGATCTGTAATTCATCCCCTTGCTTGTTATACATAAATGCATACATGGCATTTACTGCTTGGGTAAACTCATCATTGTTAAGCGCTTGGGTATAACCTTGTAACGTTGGCTGATAATCAAAGTGATGACTTAGCCACTCTACACACTCCTGTTCGACATATTTGAATGCATTTTTGTCGATGGTTTTTTGTAAGCGAAGAAACGATGTTGTTGGAATATCCTGTTGCGTCTTAGACTTATTTTTACGTGGGGTGCGCGGTGCTATCCAGCTGCTTAATGCCCAAAGTATCAAAACGATGAAAGTGCTAATTTGCCAAGGTAGGGCTTGTTGATACCAAGGTAATACTGCTGTAGTTACTACTGCAACCGGCGAAGGCTGAGGATCGACTGTAGGTAACATTACATCAGGAACAGAAGAGTTAAATGCCGCTGGTTGCACATTAATACTTTGTGCAGCAATGACTGCAAATTCGGTCTCTTTCGTTAATGTATTAAACCAAGGAATACGAATTTCAGGTAAGACAAACGTGCCCTCTCGAGAAGGTACCAAGGCAATATTAAGTACTTTTTGAGCGATTAACGTATTATCTTTGTTGACAGTAGTGAGTTGAGGTTGTTCAGGATATGCCGTAATACTAGGAGGAAGGCGTTTATCAATGCGAGGTAATACTGAATCATCTACACCAATGGCACTTAAAGTAATCGTGCGTGTAATTGGCTCACCCACTGTAAAGTTATTAATATCATCAGACCAAGATTCGTTTATTTGGACAAATTCACTGGGGAGCCAGTTATCAGTGTAACCGGATGGAATCGGTAAGATTTCTACAGTTACTTCAGGTCCAATTTGATTCACCGGTTTACTCGGGTTAAATAAACCACCGAAACTACCGCGGTTCCGTGTTCGAATGCTGCCTTCAAAGATTGGACTTGGTAGAGTCAAAGGCCCAGATTCTTGGGGGATGATAGAGAAATTACGCTCAATGACTCGATAGCGCTTACCATTTTGAATGGCAGTGCTTTCGATATCTTCGCCCATTTGTTCCATCATCACATTTTCAACATCGGGGACTTGCAATGACCCACGTTCTAATTCAACTGCTAAATATAAACGGACTTGATAGGTGAGTTGTTGTTGGACATAGCCCGTTTCAGGTATGACCGATGCAGTCATGAAAATATCACGAGTCTGAGAACGGGCTTGTGATACAGGCACGACCAACACGTCTATCGGATCAGATTGAATACTGTATATCTTAATTGCAGGTATGGTCAAACGACCTGTAGTGCGAGGAAATAAAATAGTCGTCCATGTTGTACTGACAGATTCACGTAAATTGATTTTACGCATTTGATTACTCACTGAAGTGCGCACGACTTTAAAATCTTTTTCGAGCACAGAGGTATCAAATGCGTCTCGCGGTAACGACGCATTTGCTTCTACCGTTAACGTAATAGATTCATCCAGCATCGCTGGATTTTTATCTACTTTTGCGCTGAGTTTATCAAATGACCACGCATTAAAGCTGACCAATAGACTGATAACGAGACACAGATAAAACCACATTCTTACCATTGTTTTGTCCTAGAGCGAGGGGCTTGTTGACGTTTACGTTGTTGATATTCTAATTCCATTTTACGCTTCAATAAGTAGCCAGGATCGTTAGGCACTTTATTCATTAATGCTTGCATCCGTTGCATTTTTTCTTGTTCTTCTGGAGTGAGCGGCTCATCATTAACTTGTGCTTGCATCGTTTCTGACTCGTTTTGATCATCTTTTTTAGGATCCGATGGGTCTTCTGGTTGTTCTTCGGTATCCGACGATTCTGGTTCATTGGCTTGCTGTTCATCACTAGGATCTTGGGATTGTTCACTATTGGATTGATTATTCTCAGCAGCATCGTTTTGCTCTTCCGACTCTGATGATTGCTGATCCTGTGACGATTGTTGGTCATCTTGCTGCTGTTGTTCTTGATTTTGTTGCTGATCACTAGGATCTTGATTTTCTTGCTGCTGCTCCTGATTCTGTTCATCAGTGTTGTCTTGTTCCGAGGGGGAATCGTCTGGCGAAGACTGCTGTGGTGGCTGTTCTTCGAGAAAGCGCTCCAATGCGTCTTTATTTTCTTGTGCTTCGGTAAAATCTGGATGTTGTTCAAGTGCCGCAGAGTAAGCGTCAAGAGCGCTCTTGTAATCGCCTATTCTAGCTAAGGTATTAGCCTTATTAAACTGGCCAACTGCAGAGTTATCTTGAGTAAATTGTGATAAGGCTGCTTCATAATCACCAGCGGCATATTGAGCATGCGCTTGCCACTCAGGATCATTAAATAACGTTGCCGCAGTATCAAAATCTCCATTTTTAAAAGCGTGCAGTCCTTTTTGATTATCGTTTTGTAAGGGCGCGGGTAAAAAATCTAAAGGGGTATTAGGTAATCTCACGTTACTGGCTGGAACATTTGATTCGTTCTGGGGGGTATCTGGTACTATGCTCTGTGCCATCACGGTTGGGGAACGTAAAAATGAAAAAGGAATTAACACCATACATAGCATCATGATCCAATAATGACGGGCATAAAATAACGTGATTAATATTACTGGAATTAATAAATAAGGCCCCAATTCATACCAATCATCACCTTGCATACTATTCATTTTCGTCGCGTCACCAAGCATGGTATCGGCCACGTCCATGATGCGGGTAATGTCTTGTTCATTTGCTGTAATTGGAGTAAATACACCGCCTGTAATACTGGCCAATGTTTGTAAAGCGGTATTATCAAGTTTGGGAATGACAATGGCTCCACTGCGATCTTTAAGGAGTTGTCCGTTTTGTAATTTGATAGGGGCACCGGCAGGCGTACCCACTGACATGATGGAAACGCGGTGGGGGAGGCGTTGTAGTAACGAGGTAAGCATGGGTATTTGGTCATAATCCACGCCATCAGTGAACCAAATAATATCCCCATTGAGATAACCTGCTTGGGTGAGCATTTCATCGGCTTTCATTAACGCCAAATCGGGTGAACTACCAAATTCAGGCATGATTTCCGGACTTAACCCAGGAATTAAGGCATTTAAATTCGTACCATCAGAAGTAATTGGACTGATCACAAACGCATCACCGGCATAGGCGATTAAACCGATTTCACCACCATTATTGGCATTGATTAAATCAATGGCTTTGAAACTCATGCGCGTAAGGCGGTCAGGGGCGATGTCGGTTGAACGCATTGATAAACTTAAATCTAACACAATGACTTTTGCTTGAGCTACATCATAAACGGGTTTGGGGATTTTTTGTGTCGTCGGACCTGCCATAGCGACAATGCATAAACATACAGCAGATAACATTGGCCATAATAAGCGTTTATCGGTAGATTGAGAACCACCTTGAGTGAGATAGCTATATAGGACATCATTGATCAAACTGGCCGATTGATTTTTTTGTTTACGCAGAGCTCGCATCATCATGTATATAATGAATGTTGGAATAAGTGCAACAAACCACATTGGGCGCAAAAAATGAAGTAGTTGCGCTTGGTTAATCAACTCGTTGATCCAATCCATTTATACCTCCACTTTCCAGTTGAATTGCCGGGTAGCCCACGTTAGTAATGCAAGTAAAGCTAATGCAGCTAAAGTGACAGTCAGTGACCAATAAAATAGTGCATGTTGTGGGCGCAGAGTTTGTTGGTTATCTTCCACTGGTTCTATGCGGTCGAGTAGTCGATAAATTTGTTCAAGTTCTTGAGTATCTCGAGCTCGAAAATATTGTCCACCGGTATCTTTTGCTAACCGAGTTAACAGTCCTTCATCTAAATCAGCAGAGGGATTAACCTGACGTTGGCCAAATAGACTATTTACCGTCATCGCATCGGCTCCTACACCAATCGGATAAATTTTAATATTTTGGTCTACGGCTAAACTCAATGCTTGATCGGGCGTGATATTACCTGCTGTGTTTTGTCCATCGGTCAGCAGGATCAAGACTTTATTCACATTTGGCTTATCACTGAAGCGCTTTGCGGCTAATCCAATAGCGTCACCAATTGCAGTAGAATCACCCACCAAACCAATAACGGTTTCTGAAAGTAGCTGCTCAACTGTCGTACGATCAAATGTCAACGGTGCTTGTAAATACGCGGTGTCAGCAAATAAAATTAAACCGATCCTGTCACCAACACGACGCTGAATAAAATCACCTAAGACGGTTTTTACCATCACTAAACGGTCGACTTCATTACCATTGACTACCATATCTTGGGTTTGCATTGATCCGGATAAATCGACCGCCACCATTAAATCTCGTCCTTCATTAGGAATAGAAATAGGTTCCCCATAATAGACAGGACGACACACGCTAATTATGAGTGTACTCCAAGCGATAAATAATAATGTACTTCGCGCTGGTGCTTTGCGTTTAGTGTGACTTGCAGCTTGGGTGAGCTGCTGGTAAAACGGCATAAAAATCGGTTTGGTTTGATTATTTTGTGCCTCGCCAAACAACCATTGAATAATCCATGGTAGTGGAAATAGAAGGCCTGCCCACCACCACATAAATGATAAATTATCCCATACCGTTAATAATGTCTCCATTAGCCAATCCCTTTATTCGATAAGCGTAATGTTAACCAATTAAATTTAGGTAAACCTTTACCTGTCCAAAACAATACTGCTTTGGCGCTGGGGTGGGTATTGAGATTATCAAATTGTGACGCTGGTAAATATAGGGCATGGCTAAGTGTATTCAATGCTTCAAGAGTTTGGTCATTCGGCGCTGACTGACATTTACCTTGTAACCAATCACTCCAAGCTTGGGAGTGAAGTAGGGTGATGCTGTTTTGTTCTTGAGGGTAATAATGCAATGCTAAACGTTTGAGTAACTGGTTGAATAACACCAGTTTTTGAAAATCAGATAAGTTAGCTTGAGCTTGGATTTCTGACAGCTCTATTATCGCGGCACGTTTTACTGCGTATGCATGACGATATTTGACAAGGGTGATGATGCACCAAATAATAAGCGCAAATACAGTAAGTAATATTACGCTTAACAACCATGAAGGTGGAAACCAGCTAATCGATGCTGGTGTAATCACGTCATTTGGCGGCACAAATATTTGTGGTTCCATACTATTTTTTCCCCACAGATTGTGCTGCTTGTAAATTGGTTTGAATTTGGCTCATCGTGAGTGGCTTTAATCCTTTGGTCAACTGGGTCACTAAAGGAATAGAGGCGCATAACCATTGCTGATTAATTCCCATTTTAGCTAAATTCATTTGGATATCGATATAGCGTGCTCCCTGTGAAGCCGATTTCATCGTGCGCAACGCTTGCTCGTTGCCATCAGTCACTAATATTGGAATACTGCTGTCTTGTTGCGCTGTTTCTAATGGATCAGTCACCCCAAAGATACGCACTTCACAATGCTGAGTCAGCTGACGTAGATGCTGTTTGACTTCATCATTAAGGTGTTGAAAATCGCTAATGATACAGACTAAACTACCCGGTTTAGCTAATCGACGTAGGCGTTTAGTGGCGTTGAGTAAGGGATTCTCAGCAGAATCAATGTGCAGTGGTTGGGACTGTTGCAATTCGCTAATGGCGGTAAGTAAATGCAAGATCGCACGATCTTGGTTTTTCGGTTTAATCTCACGATGGGCGAGGGAATTAAAAGCCAATCCGCCGACGCGATCGCCTCGTGCTTTTGCCGACCAGGCTAACACAGAAGCCAGATGTCCTGCTAACACGGATTTTAATTGTAACTGAGTACCAAATTGCATGGTGGCGCTGATATCTGTGGCAATAAAAACCGGTCTTTCGCGTTCTTCACGAAAAATTTTTGTGTGGGTTTTTCCGGTTCGTGCAGTCACGCGCCAGTCAATGGCACGAATATCATCACCGGGTTGATAATGTCGTGCCTCATCAAACTCCATCCCTCGACCTTTCATCTTACTAATGTAACTACCGGCCAGTTTAGCTTGAGGAGCCCGTTTGGGTGACAATGGAATGAGTTTATGCGCAAGTTTATACTGCATTAATCGTTTGACCGATAATGCGACTGCGTCTTGTTCAGAAAATTGGCTTAGCGTCTGTAAAATTGACATGGCTCGTTATCCTGCACCACCGCACACTGTCATTTATGGCACAGCCACAGTTTTAAGGATGGTGTTGAGCACATCATTGACATTGATTCCATCGGCTTCAGCTTCATAAGTTAATGGCAAACGATGGCGCATGACATTATGAAATACAGCATGAATATTATCGGGACCGACAAAATCTCGACCCATCAGCCAAGCATGTGCTCTGGCACATTTGTCTAAGGCAATAGTGGCACGCGGAGATACACCTAATGCAATGTATTGCGCTAATTTATCGTCATATTGTTGTGGTTGTCGTGTCGCCATGACTAATTGCACCATGTATTCTTGCAATGCATCACTCATATGCATGGATAAGATCGCTTCTCGCGCATCAAAGATCGCTTTTTGCGTTAATGGTTCCGGCGGGGAAAGCGGTTTTGATAGGCCTTCATTTCTGGTTAAATGTAAAATCATCAACTCAGATTTCGCATTAGGGTAATCAATCTCAACATGCATCAAAAAACGATCAAGCTGTGCTTCTGGTAACGGATAAGTACCTTCCTGCTCAAGCGGGTTTTGAGTCGCCATTACTAAGAATAACTCAGGTAAGTCATATGTCGTATTACCCACTGTTATTTGACGTTCGGCCATCGCTTCTAGCAACGCTGATTGTACTTTAGCCGGGGCTCGGTTGATTTCATCGGCAAGCACAAGGTTATGGAATAATGGCCCCGATTGAAATATAAATTCACCGGTCTCGGGTCGATATATATCAGTACCGGTTAGGTCCGCTGGTAACAAATCAGGGGTAAATTGAACACGATGAAAGTCACCTTCAAGTCCATTTGCCAAGGCATTGATGGCACGGGTTTTAGCTAAACCTGGAGGCCCTTCAACTAATAGATGTCCATCTGCGAGTAATGCAATGAGCATGTTATCTGTCAATGCATGTTGACCGATAATTTGTGAATTCAAATATTCGCGCAAAGGGGCAAAATCTGTCGACGCCATAAACCATGTTCCTTGATTAAAATTGTTATTTGGTGATGAAACATTCACAAGTTGTTAAATAAAAACAAACTTGCTGTAAAGACAGTACTATAAAAGTAAGGTTCAGTTTTCATAATACAAGGTTCTTTCACGAATTTTTGTTTTTTTTCAGAGTAATACTGGAAATACTGACGAAGTTTTGTCACAATCAAACAATTGATTTAGAGGTCGGACCACTAGCATTATGCATTTAATAATGGCATGCTTGATTGACGTGCAGACATCAACACATTAATTACTATTCATAGGAACATAATCTATTATGGCGAAGTTACAAACAGTCAAAACGGCTCAAGGCGATCGCGTCGCTGTAGTTGCGGGCTTACGAACACCGTTTGCTAAGATGGCGACAGATTTTCACGGCGTACCTGCGGTAGATTTAGGAAAAATGGTGGTCAATGAGCTGCTTGCTCGTCATGATCTTTCACCGTTAGAAATCGATCAGCTTGTGTATGGTCAAGTGGTTCAAATGCCTGCAGCACCAAATATTGCACGAGAAATTGTCTTAGGGACAGGTATGCATGTGCACACAGACGCTTACAGTGTATCGCGAGCATGTGCGACGAGTTTTCAATCGACTGTCAATGTGATGGAGTCGATTTTGTTGGGTAATGCGGATGTGGGGATTGCTGGGGGGGCGGATTCAACGTCAGTCTCACCTATTCAAGTGTCTAAAAATCTTGCACGTGCGCTGACGGATTTACAAAAAACAAAAACCTTAGGACAAAAATGGCAGGTACTAAAAAAATTAGGTCTCAAAGATTTAATCCCTGTGCCTCCTGCCGTAGCAGAATATTCTACGGGCTTATCGATGGGAGATACAGCTGAACAAATGGCTAAATCTCACGGTATCACTCGTGCCGAACAAGATGCGCTTGCTCATCGCTCACATACACTTGCGGCACAAAATTGGCAAGCAGGTCATATGGCTCAAGAAGTGATGACTGCTTATCCTGAACCCTATAAAAAAGCGGTAGAACAAGACAACAATGTTCGTTTTGATTCTAAACTGGAAGGCTATGCAAAGTTACGACCAGCATTTGATCGTCAGTTTGGTACTGTGACTGCAGCTAATGCAACCCCACTCACCGATGGTGCGTCCGCTGTTATTTTAATGAATGAAGCCAAGGCCAAAGCGCTAGGCTACCAGCCTTTGGGGTACATTAAATCCTATGCCTTTACCGCAATAGATGTGTGGGAAGATATGTTGATGGGACCAAGTTATGCAACGCCACTAGCATTAGCGCGAGCAGGAATGTCACTGAATGATTTGACATTAATTGAAATGCACGAAGCATTCGCCGCACAAACCTTATCGAATGTAAAAATGTTCGCTAGCGATAAATTTGCTCAGGAAAAACTAGGTCAAGCTAAAGCGATTGGTGAAATTGATATGGATAAGTTTAATGTACAAGGCTCATCGATCGCTTATGGCCATCCGTTTGCGGCTACCGGTACGCGCATGATTACGCAGATGCTCAATGAATTAAATCGCCGCGGCGGTGGCACTGGATTATTAACGGCATGTGCTGCAGGTGGCCTTGGCGCTGCGATGATTGTGGAGACAGAATAATGACAGATAAACAGCAAGCGTTTTCGCTTACTAAACAAGACTCAGGTATTGCCATTTTATCTATGGATGTACCAAATGAATCAATGAATGTTCTCAAGGCAGAATTTGCAGGTGAGATAGACACATTGTTGAATGAGATCCAGCAAGACACCAGTATTAAAGGGATCGTGTTAACTTCGGGGAAAGATAACTCGTTCATGGCTGGCGCAGACGTGAGTATGTTAGCTGCCTGTACTTCGGCACAACAAGCAACCGATATTGCTCGCGGTGGACAAGCAATCTTCCGCCGCATCACTGATTTACCTATTCCTGTAATAGCTGCCATTCATGGCCCAGCGTTAGGTGGTGGTCTTGAGCTCGCATTAGCATGTCATGGCCGTATTTGTTCTGATGATAGTAGTACGGTAGTGGGCTTACCAGAAGTTCAGCTGGGTTTATTACCTGGGAGTACAGGTACACAACGTTTACCGCGTTTGATCGCTTTGCAACAAGCGTTAAAAATGATGCTGACGGGTGGTTCAGTACGTGCGAAACAAGCGAAAAAATACGGTATTGTTGATGCGGTTGTGCCACGTAGTATATTGATGGCAGAAGCAGAAAAAATGGCGTTAGCGGGTCAACCAAAGCGTAAAGCAATAAAAAAATCATTAGTTAATCGTTTTTTAGAAAATACCTCTGTTGGTCGTGGGATCTTATTTTCTCAAGCCAAAAAGCAGCTACTGAAAAAGACGCAAGGTAATTATCCTGCTCCTGAAGCGATTTTAGAATGTATCCAAACTGGCCTTGATAAAGGCTTGGAAACCGGTTTGAACATCGAAGCACAACGTTTTGGGGAGCTTGTGATGACTCCGGAATCACGAGCGCTTCGCAGTATTTTCTTTGCTACAACTGAAATGAAAAAAGAGTCTGGTGTAGCAGATGTGCCGGCTGAGGCAGTAAACAAAGTCGGTGTTCTTGGTGGCGGCCTAATGGGCGGCGGAATTGCCTTTGTCAGTGCGACCAAAGCCAAAGTACCAGTACGAATTAAAGATATAAATGCACAAGGTATTAAAAATGCGATGAATACCGCTTATGGCATATTACATAAGCGTGTAAAACGTCGCATATTACGCCATTCTCAAATGCAACAACAGCTAGCATTAATTACTGGTACGACGGATTATAGTGGTTTTAAAGATACAGACATGGTCATTGAAGCTGTATTTGAAGATGTTGGCTTAAAACAAGCAATGGTAGCGGATGTTGAAGCGAATTGTCGTGAGAATACGATTTTTGCATCTAACACCTCATCGATTCCGATTAGACAAATTGCAGCAAAAGCTGCGCGACCGGAAAACGTAATTGGTTTACATTATTTCTCGCCAGTAGATAAAATGCCATTAGCAGAAGTTATTGCGCATGAAGGGACTTCTGATCGAACTATTTCAAATACAGTGGCATTTGCTAAAAAACAAGGTAAAACCCCCATTGTCGTTAAAGATGGCGCTGGTTTTTATGTGAACCGTATTTTAGCTCCTTACATGAGTGAATCAGCTGAGATGATCTTAGCAGGTGAGCCCATCGATAACATTGATAAGACATTAGTGAAATTTGGATTTCCAGTAGGCCCCGTTAAATTATTAGATGAAGTGGGAATTGATGTCGGTACTAAGATCATCCCTATTTTACAAGCTGATTTTGGTGACCGTTTCGCCGCGCCTGATGCATTTGATAAAGTGTTGCAAGATGATCGTAAAGGTAAGAAGAATGGCAAAGGGTTCTACGATTATTCATCAAAACATAAAGGTAAAGTGGTTGATGAGAGTATCTATAGTTTATTAAATATTACGCCTAATAGTCATTTAAGTAATGATGAAATTATTCAACGGTCAGTGTATATGATGCTCAATGAAGCAGCACGTTGTTTAGATGAAGGTGTTGTTCGAAGTGCTCGAGACGGGGATATTGGTGCGATATTTGGGATTGGTTTCCCTCCATTTTTAGGTGGGCCGTTTAGTTATATGGATACAATAGGCATTTCAAATCTGGTGGAAAGGTTAGATTATTTTGCTCAAAAATACGGCAATAAATTTACGCCTGCGCCTATTTTAGTAAAAATGGCTGAGGAAAATCGTGACTTTTATTAGCATTGAGTAAGTAAATTGTTAAAAACCGAGCATAGCTCGGTTTTTTTCATTATCACGCTGATAAATGACTGTTTATTGACGATTTCAGGGTATAATTTTGTACCTTAGATAAACAGTAATGCCAAATTTGAAAGGGTCATAATGTTAACGGTACTTATATTATCAGTCTTATTTAGCGGTTTTTATTTTATAGAAGCTACCCTAAATGCTATGCCTGCAAAACGTTGGGCGTTTATTGGTGTTTGTCTGGGACCAATCGCATTTCCAATTTTTTCTATTTCAAAACATGTTGCAATTCGAAAAGCGACAGGATTTGATAACACTTTCTTTTCTGCTTAACGTTAAGCATTTCAAATAAATAATTATCCATATATGACTTTATACCTTAGTCTACAGGTAGAAAGTAAAACAACATTTGTGATGGATTACAATTATACTTACCATTAGCTAAAAGATTGATATTAAGAAATACAGATAATGAAATTGCTCATAATGCGCCATGGAGAAGCCGAACTGGCAGCTCAATCAGATATGTTAAGGCCATTGACACCTTTTGGTAATATTCAAACTGAGCACACTGCAAAGTGGCTCTTAAATAATAATATCATCCCTGAAAGTGGCGTTGACCTTGCGTTGGTTAGTCCTTATCTACGTACACGTCAGACGTTTAACCAATTAGACCAACATATTCAATTTAAAGAAGTAGAGTACTCCCAAGATATTTTACCCAGTAGCATAGTCACTCTTGCTCATGACTATATAGACACAAAAATTAGTATGTTAGATGATCCTCAATGTCTCATGATAGTTTCTCACATGCCATTCGTGAGCTATTTCATTGATGACTTATGTCAAAAAATGATTTCCCCGTTATTTGCTACTGCTTCTGTAGCAGTCGTAGATTATGACCCTTGCCGTTCAGTAGGAGAGTTATTTATCCATTTTCAGGGAAATTAGCATCAAGAAAATCGGTATGCTTCCGATAAAGAAAAACAGCATCCAATTAATTCAAAAGTAATGGCAAAATACAATTCTCTTCCAAGTCAGTTAGTGCACGCATTGAATTATCATGTATTTCGAAATGAAATACCCTATGATTCTGATTTTAAAAGTATTATGTCTGACCTGGAAAAGTTGGATATGACTGTCTCAAAAGTGAAGCAGGAAATAGTCAAAAATCGCATCATCCGAAAAGAAGCCTTGGAACAAGCAAAAAGATTCAAAAATTCATTAAATTTCTCATATCAGCCTAAAGGCAAAGACTCTTAATCTTCTTCAGTATTTTCATTTCTATAATACTGAGGCATGACTCGAACCGTTTTAATCATATTGTCATTCCATTCGATGATCTCAATAGGATAACCGGCTAATCTGAGCGAGATATTGTTTTCTGGTATTTCTTGAAGTTCTTCTAATATCAGTCCATTTAATGTTTTAGGACCTTCAATTGGAAATGACCAATTCATTTCTTTATTTAAATCACGAATATTAGTACTGCCATCAACTAAGATACTGCCGTCTTGTTGAGTGTTCGTTTGCTTATGATGGTCAGGCACCATATTGGTGGTGAAATCACCTATGATCTCTTCTAATATGTCTTCAAGCGTCACTAATCCTTGAATATCACCATATTCATCCACCACTAAACCGATGCGCTCTCGTGCTTTTTGAAATTGGTACATTAATACATGCAAAGACGTCGAGTCAGGTGTGTAGAAGATCTCACGTACCGCACGTAACAATGAGGCTTTAGAAAACGTATCTTTCGAAAGCAACCTAAGTGCATCGCGTACATGAACAAAACCTACTGCATCGTCGATAGAATCACGATACAAAAGCACACGTGTATGTTGTGAATTAACCAGTTGCCTTTGTATATCTTTCCATTCTTCATTAATGTCGATAGCAACAATTTCACTACGGGGGATCATGATATCCTCTGCCGTCATTTTTTCTAATTCCAAAATACTTACCAACATATCTTGGTGTTCTTTAGGAATGAGAGAACCCGCTTCATACACAACTGTTCTTAGCTCTTCAGGACTAAGCTCATCACCTTGATTATTCGTCGGATTGATTTTGAAAATGGCCAACAGAGCATTAGTAATGCTATTCACAAAGATAACAAAAGGAGAGAGGATCACACCTAATGGTTTTAATAAATATGAACTTGGAAACGCAATTTTTTCAGGGTAAAGCGCCGCGATCGTTTTGGGAGTCACTTCAGCAAAAACCAGAATAACAAACGTTAAGGCGAAGGTCGCGATAGCAATCCCGACATCCCCAAACATTCTTAAGCCAATTACAGTTGCTACCGCAGAGGCGGCGATGTTCACTAAATTATTGCCAATTAAAATAAGACCAATCAGTCGATCGGGTCTATCTAGCATTTTTTGCACTCGCTTAGCTGTACGATTACCTTCGTTATTGAGGTGTTTTAAACGATATCGGTTAAGTGACATCATGCCAGTTTCAGAACTTGAAAAGTAGGCAGAGCAAAGAATCAATACACCTAAGATTATAAATAAGGTGCTTGTAGAGATGGCGTCCAAAAAGATATTCCTATATTAAAATAATTTCACGTACGATTCGGGTACCAAAATACCCCAAAGAAAGTATGCCCACGCCTGTACTGGTAAGCGTGAGTATCATGGTGGAAGATAATCCCCATTTAGCATGGATGATTAACATACTAAGAAAGACCCCAAGGGCAATAATACTCAGTACTGTTTTGTGAGCATGCTGTGACGCAAGCATAGTATCTATGGTTAAAAACCCACTTACCAATGCTAATCCCAGCAGAATAGAACCAAGTAATACTAACTTTAACACCCAAGCTTCCACACCTAATAAAGGTGGTAAAGATTGTTGGGTGAGGAGTAATGGATTTTCTTTGAGTTGTTTATGTATGTAGCGCATTTGAATGGCATATAACAGTGCAACCACAACACAACCATAAGCAGATAAAGATAATATGATATGTAAAATCATTGGTGACGCTTGATAATCTGTCAACGTGTATGAATTGGGATTGATTAACATGAGCAACACACCCACCGCGGCAAAAGCAAAACTAACCGAAACCAATGCTAACGTGCGCATGAAAATGGTGCTAACGAGAAGAGTAATGACCATTAACCAAGACAGTAATGAAGCGACATTGACCATACTTAAATTAGGTGCATGTCCTTGAGTAAATAAACTGATTAATAAAAAACCATGCAGTGTTATTGCCGTGACTGCAAATATAAGGGGGACAGCTGAATGAGCTAGTTTGTCAACGAACTGCATTGATGCATTCGAAACTGAAATAAAGCGTCTAGCTAATAACAGTGACGCGAGTGCGTACATGACTAACGCAAACGATTCAATCACGACGACCATGACACTCCTTGATAATTGTAAGATGTAATTAATGATGCTTATTTGCTAATATACTCCTAACACGCTGTGACGTAAAATAGTATAATCAAATTCATTGTGACAAATAGTAAAAATAGGGATCTCCTAGGATGTTTGAAAGCTTAACGGACCGCCTCTCTTCCACGTTAAAAAATATTAGTGGGAAAGGGCGTTTAACTGAAGACAATATCAAAGACACATTACGCGAAGTGCGCATGGCACTATTAGAAGCTGATGTGGCATTACCTGTCGTTAAAGCCTTCGTCGCGCAGGTTAAAGAGCGAGCCTTAGGCACGGAAGTATCTAAAAGTCTTAAACCCGGTCAGATGTTTATTAAAGTGGTACAAACAGAGCTTGAATCTGTTATGGGCACCGCAAATGAATCGTTAAATCTTGCCGCTCAACCTCCTGCTGTCGTCATGATGGCCGGGCTACAAGGTGCGGGTAAAACAACCTCGGTCGGTAAACTTGCCAAATTACTCAGTGAACGAGAGAAGAAAAAAGTACTCGTGGTCAGTGCCGACGTATACCGTCCAGCAGCGATTGAGCAGCTCAAGACACTTGCTAATGATGTAGGTGTAGAATTCTTTCCTTCTAACATCATGCAAAAACCAATTGATATCGTTAATGACGCGATTGCGCATGCTAAGAAACAATTTGTCGATGTACTTTTAGTTGATACTGCCGGTCGTCTTGCTATTGATGGCGAGATGATGAATGAGATTAAAGCATTGCATGCTGCGGTTAAACCGGTAGAAACATTATTTGTGGTTGACGCCATGACGGGTCAAGATGCCGCTAATACAGCTAAAGCGTTTGATGAAACATTACCACTAACGGGTGTAATTTTAACCAAAGCTGATGGTGATGCGCGTGGTGGTGCGGCATTGTCAGTACGTCACATTACCGGCAAACCAATTAAATTTATTGGTATGGGTGAGAAACTAGATGCCTTAGAACCGTTCCATCCAGAACGTATGGCTTCTCGTATATTAGGTATGGGCGACGTCCTGAGTTTAATTGAAGAAGTCGAACGTAAGGTTGATAAAACCAAAGCGGAAAAGCTGGCAAAGAAAGTTCAAAAAGGTAAAGGTTTTGATTTACAAGACTTTAAAGAACAGCTTGAACAGATGCGAAATATGGGCGGCATGATGTCGCTGATGGATAAAATGCCAGGCATGGGGAATATGTCTGCGCAAATGAAAGATAAAGCGAATGATAAACAGTTTAATCAGTTTGAGGCGATCATTAATTCGATGACGCTAAAAGAGCGTGAGCGTCCTGAGATAATTAAAGGTTCACGAAAAAAACGCATTGCTGCAGGTTCTGGGATGCAAATCCAAGACGTGAATCGCTTACTTAAACAATTTACCCAAATGCAGAAGATGATGAAAAAGATGTCTGGTGGCGGTATGGGTAAAATGATGAACAAAATGAAAGGCATGATGCCTCCTGGCGGCGGTATGCCACCAGGGATGGGTGGTCCTGGTGGCCTTCCTCCGGGTATGGGCGGTCAAGGCGGTATGCCTGGCGGTGGCGCGAACCCATTGAGTAATCTCTTCAAAAAACGTAAATAACCCTCATTAAACCTTGCTTTTAGCCTTATTAAGCGTATAATTTGGCGTCCTTGAAAATTGCGTGTTATGTTTTTCATAGTGCGCAATGGATAGGATAAATAAGTTAACAGGTAACGCTACAACGAGTTTAGAGGCATATATGGTTACTATTCGTTTACAGCGTGGTGGCGCGAAAAAGCGTCCATTTTATCAAGTAGTTGTTGCAGACAGTCGTCGTGCACGCAACGGTAAGTTTATTGAGAACTTAGGTTTCTTCAATCCAACTGCACAAGGTCAAGCAGAGCGTTTACGCTTAGACCTAGAGCGTGTTGCATATTGGACAAGCGTAGGTGCATCACTATCTGACCGTGTTGCAAGCTTGGTAAAAGAAGCTAATAAAACAGCGGCTTAATCACACGATTTCGCAACTGAATTAACGAGGTATAGATGAGTCGAGCATCTGAGACAGTGATTATTGGCAAGATTGGCGCACCTTATGGTGTCAAAGGTTGGGTCAAGATCAACAGCTATACTGATGAAAAAGCTGGAATTTTTGATTATGTACCGTGGATTATCGGGGCAGGTCAACATTTTCAGGTTGCTCAATGGCGCACCCATAGTAATTCGTTGGTTGCTAAGCTTGAGGGAATCGATGACCGAGACAGTGCAGAACGCATTAAAAACTTGGACATTGCAATTGAGTCTTCTCAATTACCAGAGCTAAGCGATGATGAATTTTATTGGCGTGATTTGATGGGTATGCAAGTAGTGACTGAAAAGGGCTACTCGCTAGGTACGATTAAAGAGATTTTTGCCACTGGTGCAAATGATGTCATGTTAATCAAAGCTAATACCAACGATGCTTTTGGGCAAAAGGAGAGGATGTTACCTATTTTGTTTGACCAAGTGGTGAAACAGATAGATAAACCCTCAGCTACCATCACTGTGGATTGGGATCCAGCATTCTAATGACACAGCGATTTAGCATAGTGACTTTATTTCCTGACATGTTTTCAGGTTGTTTGTCACAAGGTGTGATGGGGCGTGCGGTTAAATCAGGGTTAGTAGAAGTAGATTTTTACAATCCGCGTGATTATACCCATGATAAACATCGTACTGTGGACGATCGGCCTTACGGCGGTGGTCCTGGCATGTTAATGATGGTGCAACCTCTTACAGATGCAATCAACGCGGCGAAAGCATGCGCTGATGAAACACATACAGTGGTCTACTTATCCCCACAAGGGCGCAAGTTGAACCATCAAGGTGTTGCAGACTTAACCCAACGGGGTCACTTAATATTAGTGGCAGGTCGCTATGAAGGCATTGATGAGCGCGTCATAGACGCATTAGTTGATGAAGAATGGTCGGTCGGAGATTTTGTGTTAAGCGGGGGAGAAATCCCAGCAATGCTGATGATGGATGCCATTACACGGTTAGTTCCAGGTGTGTTGGGACATACACAGTCTGCACAGCAAGATTCATTTGCTGAAGGATTGTTAGATTGTCCACACTATACCCGACCTGAAGTGTTAAATGGTCAGCAAGTTCCTGAAGTGTTGTTAAGTGGTAATCACGAAAAAATTAGGCAGTGGCGGTTAGAACAGTCGCTAGGGAGAACCTGGCAACGACGCCCTGATTTATTAAATTTGCTAGCTCTGACTGAGGAGCAGCATCAGTTATTAAAGGCTTATCAACATAAGCATACTGATCTGCAGCAAGATGACAGTTAACTAGATAATGAGGATATGATGAAGAAAGTAAATCAAGACATCATCAAAAAAATTGAGCAAGAACAGCTCAAAACTGACGTCCCAGCATTTGGTCCTGGTGACACAGTAGTGGTTAAAGTCCGTGTTAAAGAAGGCGAAAAAGAGCGTCTTCAGGCTTACGAAGGTGTTGTAATCGCCAAGCGTAACCGTGGCCTACACTCAGCTTTTACCGTACGTAAAATTTCTTCTGGCGAAGGTGTGGAACGTGTTTTCCAGACTCACTCACCACAAATCTCTTCTATTGAAGTGAAGCGTCGTGGTGCAGTTCGTCGTGCGAAATTGTATTATCTACGTGAGCGTTCAGGTAAATCTGCACGTATCAGAGAAAAGCTTAATTAATTTTAATTCAGCGTTACTCCTTAACTTATTCGTAAAAGCCCGCTTACCTAGCGGGTTTTTTTGTGCTTTTTAACACTTATCAAAACTATTCTAGATTAAGACTTGCAACTAGGTTTAAAAATTGTTAAAAAGTCAATAGTCATGCAGTGTGCAGCTATTTTGGTGTAACGTAAAGTATACACTCTCCTGTCGCAAACACCCATAAATATAAATGACCACCCTCGTATTCATTACAGTTGTATTAACTGTGTTTATTAGTTTTTATTGAGAATTACAATTCATGTCAAATCAAGTTACCGATAATCTTCATGTATCTTCTGAAGAAGTGCTTATTACACCACAAGCTTTAGCTGAAAAATTACCTGTCAGTGACGCTTCTCTACAAGTTATTCGCCAATCTCGTCAAATTATCTCTGATATTGTGCACGGAAAAGATCATCGCTTACTGGTGGTATGTGGTCCATGCTCAATTCATGATGTAGAAGCAGCAAAAGAATATGCGCTGAAATTAAAAGAATTACACGAATCATGTAAAGATACTTTATATATCGTTATGCGCGTCTACTTTGAAAAACCAAGAACGACTACGGGTTGGAAAGGTTTGATTAATGATCCGAATATTAATGACACATTTGATATTGAGAACGGCTTAGCGAAAGCTCGTGAACTATTAATTTGGTTAGCTGAACTTGAGATCCCTGTTGCTACTGAAGCGCTTGATCCTATTTCTCCACAGTATTTAGCTGAGTTATTTGCTTGGTCTGCAATTGGTGCACGTACTTCTGAGTCGCAAACTCACCGTGAGATGGCCAGTGGCTTATCTATGCCTGTCGGTTTTAAAAACGGTACTGACGGTTCATTAGGCATCGCGATCAATGCACTGCAATCGGCCGCATCGGGTCATAGTTTCATGGGCATTAATAAACAAGGTCAAGTCAGTATTATTAAAACTCAAGGTAATCCTGATGGTCATGTCATCTTACGTGGTGGAAAAACACCTAATTACGATTCTGTTTGTGTTGCGGATTGTGAAGCTGAATTAGAAGCGGCTAAATTACCAGCAAGCTTAGTCGTTGATTGTTCTCATGCTAATTCGTCAAAAGACTACCGTCGTCAACCTCTAGTAGCTCAAAACGTGGTCAATCAGATTTTAGAGGGTAATCAATCTATCATTGGTATTATGTTAGAAAGTCATTTAAATGCAGGTAATCAATCTAGTACTGGTAAAACACCAGCTGAACTAGAGTATGGTGTATCGATTACGGATGGTTGTATTAATTGGGATACGACAGCGCAGTTAATTAATCAAACCAGAGAAAAGTTGATTACTGTATTACCAATGCGTATGCAAAAGCGTGAGCAAGTTTAATTACATATGAGTAATGAATTAAACGGCAATGATCCGAATGAGCAGTTAGCTGGATTACGTGACCAAATCGATGAGCTAGATCAGCAGCTGGTCGATTTACTTGCCAAACGCGCTTTAGTGACTACCAAGGTGGGGCAAATTAAATCACACACAGGCATGCCAACTTATGTGCCTGAGCGTGAAGCTCAACTTATCCAGTCCCGTCGCCAACAAGCAGAAAAAGCCGGAGTACCACCTGATCTGGTTGAAGATTTACTTCGTCGCATCATGCGTGAATCTTATTTAACTCAGAATTCTGAATATCGCTGTGCAACGGTAAAAGGCACCAAAATTGCGGTTATTGGTGGTAAAGGTGCATTAGGCAAACTCATTGTTAGTTTATTTGAACGCAGCCATTATGATGTCTTAGTGATTGATAAGGATGAGTGGCCAGATGCTCAGCGTTTACTAGCGGGGGTGAAGCTTTGTTTAGTGGCGGTACCCATTAAACAAACTATCAATGTTATAAAAACACTTACTTATTTAGATGATGATTGTGTCCTTGCGGATATTACGAGTGTTAAACATGGACCTTTAAACGCTATGATGGATGCTCATGCTGGTCCTGTCGTTGGGTTACATCCAATGTTTGGTCCAGATTCACCGGGTATGGTCAAACAAGTTGTGATTGTTTGTCATGGACGAGGTGCAGCGCAATACGATTGGTTATTACAACAAATGACCACATGGGGAGCGCAGCTCCATGAAAGTGATGCCAGTGTTCATGATGCTGATATGGCCTATATTCAAGTGATGCGACATTTCACTAGTTTTGTGTACGGTGCACATTTACACGCAGAAGATCCAGATCTTGCGTCTTTGATTGCTCATAGTTCACCGATTTATCGTTTAGAATTGGCTATGGTAGGGCGATTATTTGCTCAAGATCCAAATTTATACGCAGATATCATTTTTGATAATCCACAAAATTTAGCATTGTTGAAGCGTTTTAGAACTCGATTTGATGAAGCTATTGCGTTATTTGAAGCGAATGATAAAGCACAATTTGTGGAACAATTTGCCCATATAAGTAAATGGTTTGGTGATTATGCCAAAACCTGCTTAGTGGATAGCAAACAGCTTCTATTGAAAGCGGATGACGATAGGATGTTACGTAAAAAGTAAGTTGATAATACTCAGATGCTATTGACTATTTAAATCTAAGATTAATCGCAAAAAAAAGCCCTTCAATGAAGGGCTTTTTGTTTAATACAGCAGCGAACAAAGGATATAACTCACTGATTATTTCACTTGTTGAGGGTTTTTATGTTAATTCATTAAGTGCCTGCACAGCAGATACTGCAGTAGGTTTAATTTCTTCTGATGGATAGCAACCAAGGACTTTGCAGAATCGCGTAGCGCCTTTGAGTTGTTTAATCGCTTGTTGCATTTTGCCATCTTGAAGATTTCCTTCGATATCCAAATAAAACATTTCTTCCCATGGATTTCCATTGATTGGGCGTGACTCGAGTTTCGTCATATTCACGTCATTGTCTTTTAGTACCATTAATGCGTTGACTAAGGCCCCTGGTGTCTGTGTTGTCGCCATAACAAGAGTGGTTTTTGCTGGTATTTGTAATGGTACTTCCACAGGGTTTTGGGCAACGACAATAAATCGGCTATGATTTTCTTTTTGGTTAGCAAGGTTAGATTCTATTGCGTTAAGACCGTATAACTTACCACCAGCTTCACTTCCTATCGCTGCGACATCTTTGCGTTGTAGCTCATTAACAATGAGCATGGCCGCAGAAGTACTATCAGCAGGTTTGACTTCAATATCGGTTAAATTAGCTAAGAAATGAGAACATTGAGAAAATACTTGAGGGTGAGCATAAAGTACTTTTATTTGACTTAATTCAGTGTCTGATGCAACGAGTAAGGCATGCTTAACCGGGTGTGTTAGCTCACCAATGATACTTAAACGTGTATGTTGTAATTGGTCGTACACTTCATTAATACTGCCTGAAGACGTATTCTCAATAGGTAGCACTGCATAATCTGCTTGATTTGATTCTACTTTTTGTATGATTTCGCCAAAACTATCACAGCCTATTTCATGCAATTCGCCATCACGTCGAGAGAAGTATTTCTGGGTGGCCAAATAACTGTATGAACCTTTATCACCTAAAAAAGCAACACGGTTGAGCGGTGTGACATTATTCGGATTAGCTTGGGCTGATAACATGGCTTGTTGATTTAATACAGAATCTTCAATAATCACATGAAATAGTTTTGTCACATAGTGTGCATTTAATCCTAGTTTTTGACCTTCCTGAATTAGCTTAACTAATAGTTGCTCTTCACGTTGAGGATCACGAACATCAATTTGATTTTTGATTTTAGTACGTGCAACTTCATTAGTGAGTTGTTGACGTTGTGCAAGTAACTCAAGTAATTTAGCATCTAATTCGCTAATAGCAGTGCGAACAGAAGAGAGAGGGGCGCTGGTCATGCGGTTTCCTAAAACATAAAAAAACCTCCACTTTGGAGGTTATTTAAAGATAATTTGATTGTAAACCGACCCATCTAAAAGTCAATGGTAACATGGTCCTATCTGTTACTCAGTAGCGACAGAGTATGCATTTCCTTGGGGCTGAAATCGCAAAATGACATCGCTAGCGGGTTTATCCACCTGCTAATTTTACGGTAAACCCTTTGGCGGTGAGTAACGTCTGTAATTTTTCTCGCACATCACCTTGGATCTCGATGTTATTTCCTTTGACTGAACCTCCACATCCACACTGTTTTTTCAACAATTTACAGAGTGCGGCTATATCGTGTTCTTGGGGATTTATCCCATCAATAACTGACATGCCTTTACCTTTTCGACCTTTGGTCTCACGACGGATCCTGATAATGCCATCACCAGAGAATGTTGGTTCAGTGGGTTCAGTTGTATCTATTCTACCGATACCGGTACTGTAGACTAGTTTATCACTCATTTATTATAAAACCTTGGTAAGACTTACAGATAGGTAAATCACTGTTTATTATATGTATTGGAGATTGAAAATATCCGAACCTATTATACATAAATTTCTATCTGCACTACATATGGCATTTAAGATAGCTATATAAATAGATAAATAGTCTTATATGCTATTGAGAATTATTCTCAATACCGTTATTATCTAAGCGAATCAATTATTCAGGATACTTGTGTGAAAAAAATCGCCTCCCTTTATATTCTCAGCCTACTATGCACGCCTCTTTGGGCTGCAAATCTTTCTGCGGATAACCGCATTGTTGAGAGTGAATTAAATATCTATTCAGCCCGTAAAGAGGCATTAATCAAACCGCTTCTGGATAAATTCTCAGCGCAGTATGATGTTAAAATTAATCTTGTTACGGGTAAAGCTGATGCATTACTCGCACGTGCAAAGAGTGAAGGTAAGTTTTCTCCAGTCGATATCATTATTACTACCGATGTGGGGCGACTTGCCAGAGCAAAATCTCAATCACTTACTCAACCTATCACCGCGACATTACCTGATTATGTCACGTTAAAAGATCAAGAAAGTCATTGGGTTGCACTCACCACTCGTAACAGACCTATCATTATTAATCCATTGACTGTTGATGCTGATAGCATTACTTCGTATGAAGATCTGATTAAACCTGAGTTTAAAGGTCGTGTCTGCATACGCTCGTCTTCAAATATTTATAATCAATCTTTAGTCGCTGCTATGTTAATCCAAAAGGGTGAGGCACAAACTCTTGCTTGGTCTAAAGGTATGGTTGAAAACTTTGCCCGTCGTCCTAAAGGTGGGGACCGAGATCAAATTAAAGCTGTCGTATCCGGCGTATGTGATATTGCGGTAGCAAACACGTATTATTTAGCTGCGATGCGCAATGCAGATGAAACAACACAAGCGATTGCGAATCAGGTAAAAGTTATCTGGCCGAATCAATCCAACCGTGGTGTTCACCTTAATATCTCAGGTATCTCTGTGGCAAAACATGCTAAAAACACGCTTGCAGCTAACTTATTGATTGAATATATGCTGCAAAAAGACGCACAGTCCTGGTATGCCAACACCAACCACGAATATCCAGTCGACCCCAGTATAGAATGGTCTGACACCTTAAAAGCGATGGGAACTTTCAAACATGAAACTATCGAATTAAATCAAGTAGGTGAGCTCAATGGACAAGCGCTACGCATTATGGATAAAGCGGGTTGGCGATAATTATTAGTAAATGGCGTGAACTCGATCGCTGGTTTTTTATCGGGGCCCTGATAAGTGTTCTTTTAGCCCTGCCGGTATTGGCGATCTTATTATCTTACTCAAGTTTGTCTGCAGATTTATGGGGACATCTTGTCGACACCACATTAGCTGAATACTTAACAAACAGTGTATTACTTACATTAGGTGTGGGGTTTGGCAGTATGCTTCTTGGTGTAACGCTAGCATGGTGTGTGACTCAATACTCATTTTGGGGACGAGGTGTTTTCGAATGGGCATTATTGCTGCCTCTCGCAATGCCAGCTTATATCATGGCGTATACCTACACCGGGATGTTTGACCAATTTGGTTGGTTTGACAGTCGCTCACTTATAGGGGCCATAACATTTATGTCCTTAGTGTTATATCCCTATGTATATATTCTCGCAAAAACTGCCTTTTCTTCACAACAACGAACATACCAAGATGCAGCCGCCTCGCTGGGTGTGACGCATGCGCAATATTTTTTCAAAATCGCCTTACCAATAGCTCGTCCGGCTGTATTTACAGGCATGGCACTGGCAATGATGGAAGCCTTAGCTGATTATGGCACTGTGGCATATTTTGGTATCTCTACGTTTACTACAGGGATTTTTAGAACGTGGTTTGGTATGGGGGAAATGCAGTTAGCGAGTCAATTAGCCGGTGCATTAGCCTTATTTGTGTTGCTCGTTTTAAGTTTAGAAAAGTATAGCCGAAAAAATATGCGTTTTTATCAAACCCAAACGCCTGCCAAAGATAATACCATCAACACCTATACCAATACTGAAGCAACGCCATTTATATCCCCTTTATTAATGAGTGTCGGGTGTTTCAGTGTGTTGGCCATTGCGTTTATTATTCCTGTGTTGCAGCTCTGTGTTTGGGCTTGGGATTACATTGATATATCGATGATGGATGAATATCTAACGCTGGTATCCAATAGTTTTCTATTAGCATTTAGTACGAGCCTGTTGATTATCGTATTGGCATTGCTATTAAGTTATGCTCAGCGATTTTCTACTCATCCTCATGTTAGTGGCCTTACTCAGTTTGCTGCATTGGGATATGCAATCCCAGGTACAGTCTTGGCGATAGGCGTATTACAGCCATTAGGTTGGCTAGATGAGCAAATTAATGTGGTTTGGGTATTCTTATTTGACGAATATATTGGCTTGGTATTTTCAGGCACATTTGTGGCCTTGATATTTGCGTATTGCGTTCGTTTTTTGAGTGTTGCATTACATAATACACAAAATGGTTTAGAGCGAATTAAACCGAATGTTGATGATGCTGTTTTGAGTTTAGGCTTAGGGCGTTATCGAATATTTAGTCGTATACATCTACCATTATTGAAAAAAAGTATTTTGGCAGCTGGGATCCTGGTATTTGTCGATGTGCTTAAAGAATTACCTGCCACATTAATTTTACGACCATTTAATTTTAACACCTTAGCTGTAAAAGCATTTGAATATGCAACTGATGAGCGTTTGTTGGCGGCCGCATTACCATCAGTAACGATTGTATTAGTAGGGATTATCCCTGTCATTTTATTAACCCGAGCTATGAAGTAGGGCGCATTGATATATGTTAACGTTGCAAAATATCCACATCAACATCGCTGAAAAGCCAATCATCAATGATATCTCTTTGACCTTAAAAAACGGAGAGATAGGGTGTTTATTAGGACCGTCTGGGTGTGGAAAAACAACTCTCTTACGTGCTATCGCAGGGTTTATGAAGACCAGTGGCGGAGAGATTGTCATTCGTGATGATATTGTGAGTAGTCCGACTACTCATGTTGATGTAACTCGTCGCCAAGTGGGGGTCGTATTCCAAGATTTTGCACTGTTTCCTCATTTAACGGTTAGCCAAAATATTACCTTTGGATTGCATCAACTTTCTCAACTAGAGCAGCATCAGCGCTTAGAGGAGTTACTCAGATTAACTCAGTTAACTGATTTTGCGCAGCAATATCCTCACCAGCTTTCAGGCGGCCAGCAACAGCGTGTCGCCATTGCACGAGCACTTGCTCCTAAACCGGATCTATTATTACTTGATGAACCATTTTCAGCGCTTGATCCGAGTTTACGAGAGTCATTAGCCTTAGACATAAAGGCATTACTAAAATATGAAAATGTGACTGCGTTACTGGTGACACATGATCAAACAGAAGCGTTTACGATTGCCGATAAGATTGCGGTTATGAATCAAGGGCACATTGAACAATATGCTTCTGCATACGACTTATATCACGAACCTGATACATTTTTTGTAGCTAACTTTGTGGGCGAAGGTCGCTTTATTGAAGGTACTGTCAGCATGACACCCAATGCACCAGCTTATTTATATACGGCAATGGGAGAGTTTCCTGCGCATGAAGAGGCGGTATTAAGTCCACTAGAAAAACAGGTGAAATTACTTGTACGTCCAGATGATTTTGTCGTCGATGAGCAGGGTGGTTTTGCGGTGAATGTGGTTAGTCGCGCATTTAGAGGTGCACATACTTTATATACATTCGAAAGTGTGAATAGTCATGAAGAGCTACTGTGTTTATTACCGAGTCATTATGATTATCAAGTCGGTGCCCGTGTAGGCATCCGACTTGAATTAGAGCATGTTATTTATTTTTAATTAAAACGACACACGGTAGCCGATTTGCAAGGTGCGAGGTTTACCCACTTGGATGGCTCCATGTTGACGCGTTGCAATGTAATTTTTATCCAAAACGTTATCGATGACCGCATAAACCTGTTGGACGTTATCAATATCATATTTAGCTGATAGGTTGACTACTGTGCGACCTTTGATGTCTGTGTCACTTAGCATGGCTCCATTGCCCGCTTGAGTCCGCATATCATCTAATCTTTGTAATGAAGCTAACACTTGCCAGCGACTAGACTTTACCCCTGTTTCTATTTGCATAACAGTTTGTGGAAGGTAAGGTAAATCATCACCCGCTTCTACATCACCCCATGAATCAAGTTCTGAGGCGAAGCTTTCATCAAAACTGGCGTTTGTATAAGTATAATTGACATTGATAGGGATTTGTACAGCACCAATTTGCCAAGCATTCCCAAGACTTAATTCAATCCCATCCACAGACACTTTACCGGCGTTATATTGATTACCAATCAATGAATCGTTACACCCTTGACTAGCAGTACAATTACCATGAAGGTTATCTAAGCGTGTAGCAAATGCGATAGCCTCGACGCGTAAATCATTATCAATAAAACGTACACCCGCTTCTGCATTCCACCCATCTTCTTCCTCAGCATTTTGGTTACCCGGTGCTGGTGGTGCAAATGAGCGCTGTACACTTGCTAATATAACCAGTTCATCATTGACTTGATAGGTTAAACCTAATGCTGGTAACAAGGCTTCAACAGAGTTACGACGCATGGCGGGTTCATTGACACGTTGAGGATCGGTTTTGCCCCAATCATCACGGGCCAGATTGACATTTTCGTAACGTAATCCACCTTTGATAGTAAGATCGTTGATTTCCCAAGTGTCATGGATAAATAGACTGATTGCATCTGCACTATCTATACGATTGGAATCTGTTCCCGCTTCTCGTGCGAGTAAAAGGCTCATTGTTCCTGCAGTCGTTAATGTATAATCATCGACCCATTGGTAGCGGTCCATCTCATCTTCATGGATACGTACACCAAAACGAATATCATGTTCATCGGTTCGATAAGCAAGCTCAGCTTGAATACCTTGTGATAAATATTCTCGGTTATTGGCTTTGATTTGTACTATGGGGAATGCGCTATCGGTATAGCTTCCATTGTCTATTTGCGCGGCAACTTCTTCAGCACCACTGCCTAAACTTAATCCACCTACTTTACTGACTTTATACCAATTGCGGGCAAAATCATTTTGATATGCAATGATACTGATATCACTTTGAGGTGAAATAATATAATCATAATGCAAGGATAAGTGAGTGTGTTCAGTATCCATTTGGTCTAACTGAGAAGCACTGTAGCGTTGATATGCATCCGCATTGTAATCGCTATCGAGTAAGCCTAAATAGGTTTCATTCGACGTTTCTTCGGAATATTTACCTTTAAATTCTAGGTGGTGCTCATTATTTTCACCAAAGTAACGGTCAATCTTAAGCATTCCGTCGGTTTTTTCAAAACCCGTATCTTGACCTGAGTTTAATGTTTTGAAACCATCAGCGCCGTAGTGAAAGACTTCACCTAACACGCCGGTGTTATCATTACGCCCACCCGCTAACGCATGCACTTTTCGATAAGCATCAGAACCTAAAGCAATATCCACTTTACCTGCAAATGCTTCGTCAGGCGTTAATGCTGAACGAAGGTTGATGACACCACCGGATGTTCTTGGGCCATATTTGACGCTCGATGAACCTTTTAAGATTTCAATTGCACTCATACGGCCAATGGTAGGGAAATAATAGGCAGCAGGAGAGGAGTAAGGTGCAGGTGCTGCAAGCACACCATCTTCCATTACCGTGATCTTCTCTGAACGATCAGCTGAATTGCCACGCATACCAATATTTGGACGTAACCCATAACCATCTTCTTCAACAAAATACACACCAGGCGCTTTTGCTAATACACGATTAATGTCAGTTACCGCATAATTATCTAGCGTGTCCTGGTCGATAAACGCGCTTGATCCAGGAGTAGTATTTACGGCAGCCTTAGAGCCAATGATCGTGACTTGTTCGATAGTATCATCTGATACTGCGGTGTTCGCATGGACGTATGAAATAGAAAAAATGGTAGCCATAGCCAGCGCAACAGGGGAGTGCTTCATAGTGTTCCTTTGACAAAAATAAACAATAAATATTAATTAAGTGTGGTAATTAAAACATGAATCTAAATGAGAATCAATCTCAATTAGATTAAAAGATCGGTTTTCTTTTGCTTAGTCCTCAATGACTCAGATAATTTACTCTACTGGCACAACGAGATAAATTAATCACTAGGCATCTGTTGTCAATTGTTTATAATATAGCGCATAAATTTTTAGCGCGTTTTATACGCTTTGTTTTGAGGTTTTCCAATCTATGCGCACAGATTATTGCGGCAACATTGATGCATCTTTCATCGACCAAACAGTCACTATTAACGGTTGGGTAAATAAACGCCGTGATTTGGGTGGTGTTATCTTTTTAGATATTCGTGACCGTGAGGGGATTGTTCAAGTCGTATTCGATCCTGATGTTGAAGATGTATTTGCAACTGCCAATAGCGTGCGAAATGAGTTTTGTGTGTCAATCACTGGACGTGTTCGAGCTCGTCCCGACTCACAAGTGAATGCTGACATGCGCACCGGTGCAATTGAAATCTTAGGTAAAGGGTTAGAAATTTTCAATAAATCAGCCGCTTTACCGCTGGATTGGAACCAAGAAAACTCTGAAGAACAACGTCTCAAATATCGTTATTTAGATTTACGTCGTCCTGTAATGACTGAGCGTTTAGTGTTCCGTTCCAAAGTGACAGCTGCGGTACGTCGCTTCCTAGAAGATCAAGACTTTTTAGATATTGAAACGCCGATTTTGACTAAGGCAACGCCAGAAGGTGCGCGTGATTATTTAGTCCCATCGCGTACACACAAAGGTCAGTTCTTTGCATTACCTCAGTCGCCGCAGTTATTTAAACAATTACTAATGATGTCGGGGATGGATAAATATTATCAAATCGTAAAATGTTTCCGTGATGAAGATTTACGTGCTGATCGCCAACCAGAATTTACTCAAATCGATATTGAAACGACCTTTTTAGATGCTGATGGGGTCATGGCGATTACGGAGAAAATGATCCGTGAATTATTCCAAACTATGCTGAATGTCGATTTAGGTGATTTTCCACAAATGACTTATGCTGATGCCATGCGTTTATATGGCTCTGATAAGCCTGATTTACGTAATCCGCTACAGATTATTGATGTAGCTCAGATTATGTCTTCAGTTGAATTTAAAGTATTCTCAGGTCCAGCTAATGATCCAAAAGGTCGTGTGGCGATGTTATGTGTCCCTGGTGGGGCGAGCTTATCGCGTAAACAGCTCGATGAATATGCAAACTTTGTTGGTATCTATGGTGCTAAAGGTTTAGCTTGGATGAAGATCAACGATATTGCTAAAGGCGCAGAAGGCGTTCAATCACCTATTGCTAAGTTCTTAACGCCTGAAGTGATTGAACAATTATTAGCGGCAAGCGGGGCAAATGATGGTGATATCTTATTATTTGGCTCTGACACTTACCATGTAGTAACGGAAGCATTAGGTGCACTACGCTTAAAAGTAGGTAATGATTTTGAACTAAACGAAGGCGATTGGAGACCATTATGGGTCGTCGATTTCCCTATGTTTGAGGAATTTGATGGTCAGTATCATGCGTTGCATCATCCGTTTACAGCACCGCGTGACATGACGCCTGAACAATTGGCTGCCGATCCAGAAAATGCGTTATCGAATGCCTACGATATGGTGTTAAATGGTGTTGAGCTTGGTGGTGGTTCGGTGCGTATTCACCAACAGGATATGCAAGCGACCGTATTTGATATTCTTGGGATATCGAAAGAAGAAGCACAAAGCAAATTTGGCTTCTTGCTTGAAGCTTTACAGTACGGCACGCCTCCGCATGCTGGCTTAGCATTTGGACTGGATCGTTTAGTGATGTTAATGACCAATGCAACATCAATTCGTGATGTCATGGCATTCCCTAAAACCACCACAGCTGCATGTCCGTTAACGTCGGCACCTGGTGTAGCTAATGCCGAGCAGTTGACTGAATTGGCGATTGCTTCGATTGCAAAAACTGATACAGACAGTGAATAAATAGCGGATATGTCCCTCAAACGGCCTGAGTCTGTACTCGTTATTATATATGATCAGCATCATCGTGTGCTGGTCATGCAACGAGATGATGATGCGTCGTTTTGGCAATCAGTCACCGGTACCATTGAAATCGAAGAGCAACCAATTCAAACAGCCTATCGAGAGGTTGCTGAAGAAACCGGTTTTATCTTAGATCCGTTGCAAATGCCCATTCAAAATTGCCATCAAATTAATCAATTTGCGATACGTAAGCAATGGTTACATCGTTATCCACCCAACACTCAGTTTAATTTTGAACATGTATTTTGTGTTCAAGTGGACTCTACTCAGCCGGTGGTACTAACCGAACACACCGCATGTTTATGGCTCAGTAAAACTGCTGCAATTAACAAAGTATGGTCAGAAACGAATGCGTTAGCTATTGAGAAGTTTGTGCCAGAGTGTGATGCGTCATGATTATCTTAGGAATTGACCCGGGCTCGCGGATAACCGGTTATGGCGTAATTGAACAAAAAGGTAATAAGCTGACCTATATCGCAAGTGGTTGTATTCGTTTAACGGGCGATGAATTAGCAGGACGACTGCAACAAGTCTTTCAAGGTGTCAGTGAAATAATTTCCCAATACCAGCCTAAGGAATTTGCTATTGAGCAAGTATTTATGGCTAAAAACCCGGATTCTGCTTTGAAATTAGGTCAAGCTCGAGGGGCGGCGATTGTTGCTGCGACTCAATTTGATTTACCTGTAAGCGAATATGCTGCACGACAAATAAAGCAGTCCGTTGTGGGTAAGGGGAGTGCAGATAAAACGCAAGTTCAGCACATGGTGAGTTACTTATTAAAATTACCCGGTACTCCGCAGGCAGATGCTGCAGATGCGTTAGCTGTAGCACTATGTCATGGACATACTCGACAAAGCTTGGTGGCGATGGCCGGTAAAGTCACTCGAACGGCAAGAGGCCGACTGCGCTAATCGTTGATAATGGTCGCGATGAAAAGATGTGACTTGTATATATGTACAGTATTTTAGTACACTACTGAATCAGAACACTAACAGGGCATTCTATAGAATTATGATTGGACTCATCACCGGTACGCTATTAGCCAAGCAACCTCCTGAAATAATGATCCAAGCCGGCGGCATAGGCTACGAAATCTCAATGTCGATGCATAGCATTTATGCATTACCTACAGAAGGTCAGCCCGTCACTGTGTTTACACATTTTGTGGTTCGTGAAGATGCACAACTATTATTCGGTTTCATCGAAAAAGAAGAACGCACTGTTTTTAGAGAGTTAATCAAAGCGAATGGCGTGGGTCCAAAATTAGCGATTACTATTTTATCAGGTATGAGTGTTCAAGATTTAATTCGTGCCGTAGGTTATGAGGATGTGTCATCTTTAGTGAAAATCCCTGGAGTAGGTAAGAAGACGGCTGAACGTCTAGTCGTTGAGCTAAAAGACCGGCTAGCCAAGCTGACGTTAACTCAGCCTAATGAGGCCCTCACGCTTCCTGTTGTATCGGCTACCGATGGCAGTACGATTATTCCGATTAATGATACCCGTGAAGAAGCCCTCAGTGCATTAGTGGCGTTAGGGTATAAAGCGCCGGTGGCGTCAAAAATAATTCAATCGGTGTATGACGATACTATGTCCAGTGAACAGCTAATCCGTGCTGCACTCAAGGCTATGGTATAGTGAATCTATTAACGATATGTGAGTCAGGTGTATGATTGAAGAAGATCGATTGATCCAAGCCAGTGCGAAAAATGATGACGAAGCTGTCGACCGTGCTATTCGACCTAAAACATTAGCTGATTATACAGGTCAGGATCATGTGTGTGAGCAAATGTCGATATTTATTGAAGCTGCTCGTAAGCGAACTGATGCCTTAGATCATGTATTGATTTTTGGTCCGCCAGGCTTAGGTAAGACAACATTAGCCAATATCATTGCTAATGAAATGGATGTGAATATCAAAACAACGTCTGGCCCTGTGTTGGAAAAAGCGGGTGATTTGGCCGCTCTGCTGACCAATTTAGAAGAAAATGATGTGTTGTTTATCGATGAGATCCATCGCTTGAGCCCTGTGGTTGAAGAAGTGCTGTATCCTGCAATGGAAGATTATCAATTAGATATTATGATTGGTGAAGGGCCTGCTGCGCGTTCGATTAAACTTGATTTAGCCCCATTTACTTTGGTTGGTGCTACCACTCGAGCCGGCTCATTGACCTCTCCACTGCGTGATCGCTTTGGCATTGTACAACGTTTAGAATTTTATAATATTGAGGATCTCACTGATATTATTATGCGCTCAGCAAAGTATTTAAATGTTGAGATGGTAACAGAGGGTGCATTAGAAATAGCAAAACGAGCTCGCGGTACGCCTAGAATCGCTAATAGATTACTACGTCGCGTACGCGATTATGCAGAAATAAAATCAAACGGTACTGTAGATGAACATATCGCAGCGTTGGCATTAGATATGTTAGATGTAGATAAGGTAGGTTTTGATTATATGGACCGTAAACTCTTAGAAGCGATTATTGATAAATTTGATGGCGGTCCTGTCGGGTTAGATAATCTTGCTGCTGCCATTGGTGAAGAAAAAGAAACGATTGAAGATGTGATTGAACCATTTTTGATCCAGCAAGGCTTTTTACAACGAACCCCTAGGGGACGCATAGCATCGAACCGAGCTTATGAACATCTTGGTTTTCAGCCAAAAAAAAGCCCACAGTGAAGTGGGCTAAAAAGTAATAACTACTATAAAGGATACAAATTGAACAAACACTCAACTTATGGGTCGAATTATACAGTGGTCCGCTGAGTGTTCAATTGAAAATAATTATACATTAAGGATTAGTTTTTCTAATGGAAGCGCAAAAATTAAGTACCTTCCCAATTCGAGTTTATTATGAAGATACCGATGCTGGCGGGATTGTATACTATGCTAACTATCTTAAATTCTTTGAACGCGCTAGAACAGAATGGTTGCGAGAGTTGGGATTCGAGCAACATGTATTATTATCTGAGGATATTGCATTTGTCGTACGACATGTAGATATGCATAATCATGCACCAGCTAAGTTTGATGAGATCATCAAAGTGCATACGCAACTAAGTGAACTTAAAAAAGTTTCAATGGTCTTTACTCAAACTATAAAAAAAGAAGATATAGTATTGGTTTCAGCTACTATTCAGGTAGCATGTGTCAAACTAGATCGCATGAAACCTTGCGCTATCCCATCAGCCATTTATAAGGAATGTTTACGTGTCGCATGATATGTCGTTTATAGGCTTGTTTTTACAAGCGAGTCTCGTCGTTAAACTGGTCATGATATTACTCATGGGTGCTTCGATAGTCTCTTGGGCTTTTATTGTACAGCGCAGTCGCGCACTGAATTCAGCTAAAAATGAATTATTTAAATTTGAAGAGCAGTTTTGGTCTGGTACAGATTTAAACAAACTCTTTCAAGATCTCAGTTCACGTAGTCAAATTACTGGCGTGCATAGTATTTTCGTTGCAGGTTTTCGAGAGTTTGTACGGTTGCGTAAATCAGAAGCTCAAGGCGATGTTGTCGTAGAAGGCAGTAGTCGTGCAATGCGTGTAGCACTATCACGAGAAGTGGATGAATTAGAATCAAAATTACCGTTTTTAGCGACAGTTGGTTCGATTAGCCCGTATATTGGATTATTTGGTACGGTCTGGGGCATTATGAATGCGTTTATTGCATTAGGTCAGGTACAACAAGCAACCCTAGCAATGGTTGCTCCAGGCATTGCAGAAGCGTTAATCGCAACAGCAATTGGTTTGTTTGCCGCTATTCCAGCAGTGATTGCTTATAACCGCTTTAGTAACCAAGTAGAAAAAATCGAAAATGGTTATATTAATTTTATGGAAGAGTTCGCTGCAATTCTTCAGCGTCAGGCGATTCACTAATTATTATGGCTATGTATCAGCGAAAACGGCGTAAACCTGTTTCTGAAATCAATGTAGTGCCATACATTGATGTGATGTTAGTGTTATTAATTATTTTTATGGTAACCGCGCCATTAATATCCCAAGGTGTGAAAGTCGATTTACCTCGTGCGGATGCACAGCCGATTGAGCAAGAAGACGCACCACCGTTAATTGCATCGATGGACAAAAGCGGTTTGTATTATCTTAATATTGGCCAAAATCCGAAGCAATCATTGACGCGACCTGATCTACAAGCATTAGTGAAAGCTGAATTAGAAAATAATCCGAGTAAGCCTGTTGTCATTAAAGCAGACGGCGCGGTGTCATATGATCAAATTATTCAGTTAATGGTGATCTTACAAACTGCAGGTGTGCCCTCAGTTGGTTTAATGACAGAGCCCAAAGAATAACTTATGACGATGATCGTTCGGTTGCAACAATGGTGGCAACGTTATTTACAATCAAGTTTTGCATTGTCAATCAGTGCCCATCTGCTGTTGTTATTGGTATTAATAGTGAATGTTAGTATTGTCCCACCACAACAGCTAAATATGGATATGACACCATTAACAGATAAGATGCCTGTGTTAAATGCGACTTTTATCGATCCGGCAGTGACGCAAGCAAAGTTTGATGAGGCCAAAAAACAAGCACAAGCAGCAAAGGCTGCACAACAAGAAAAAGCACGGCAAATCCGTGAGCGAAAACGTCGCGAAGCGGCTGAGAAAAAAGCGGCTGAGGTAAAAGCTCAACGTCTTGCTGCTGAGAAACAAGCTAAGGCAAAAGCAAAAGCAGAAAAAATACGTAAGCAACGTGAACTTGAACGTAAAGCTCAAGAAGCGCTAGCCGAAAAAGAAGCACAAGCTAAGCGTGCAGAAGCTCAGCGGATTGCAAAAGCGGAGCAAGAGGCTAAAGAAAAGGCACGCAAAGCACAACAACAGCGCGAATTAGAAGAGCAAATTGCTGCTGAGCAAGCTCAAATTCAAGCGCAAGAAACGCAGCGTGTCATGACGGAAAAACAGCGCTATAGTGTGTTGATCAAATCAACTATACAACGTAATCTTATTACGAATGCTGCTTTTAAAGGAAAAAAATGTCAGCTCAATATACGTTTAGGTATTGGTGGCGTGGTATTAAAAGTGGATATCGTTGCTGGAGATGATGCTTTGTGTCGTGCTGCTATTAATGCGGTATATAAGCCTTCTAACTTACCTGTATCTAACGATCCTGCTGTATTTGCCCAATTACGAGACATTAATTTAACGGTTGAACAATGAAAAAATATATATCACAGACTACGATACTCATTATCTCAATTTTATTGTGTGTAGCAATCAAAGCACATGCACAGTTAAATATTGTTATTACCGAAGGGGTCGACAATGCCACACCTATCGCTGTGGTTCCATTTGGTTGGGAAGGCGAGGGCATATTACCGGGCGAATTATCAGATGTTATTAATCATGACTTACGAAGAAGCGGTCGCTTTAATCCTATGAATATGTCGCAGATGCCACAGTTTCCGCGTGACATCAGTAGCGTTAATTACCAATCTTGGGTTGATAAAGGAATTAACACCATTGTGGTAGGAAAAGTAAAAGAATTAGGTGGTGATCGTTTTCAAATCGATTTTCAACTGATTGATACGCAAGCAGGAAGTCAATTAGAAAAATCAGGACAAATGTTATTAGATGGGCAATTAGTAGCAGGACAATCACAACTGATTGCAGGTCGAACATTAACGGTAACGGGACGAGATTTTCGCCAATTTGGTCATCGTATCTCAGATATTGTGTATGAAAAATTGACGGGCCAGCGTGGTGCATTTTTAACACGCATTGCTTATGTCGCCGTGCGAGATAGAGAAACAGTAGCACGCCCATATCAACTCGTCATTGCTGATTATGATGGTGAAAATGAATTAGCGTTGCTGTCTTCCAAAGAGCCATTGATGTCTCCTTCTTGGTCTCCAGATGGTAATAAGCTTGCTTATGTGTCTTTTGAAAATGGTAAGCCACAAATTTTCATTCAAGATATTTATACGATGAGTCGTGTGAAATTGACTGATTTTCCGGGTATAAATGGAGCCCCACGTTTTTCACCTGATGGTAAAAAAATTGCGATGGTGTTATCAAAAGATGGTAACCCAGATATTTATGTTATGGAAATTGCGACACGACAATTAACTCGAGTGACAAGGCATCGAGCGATTGACACAGAACCGTCATGGGCCCCAAATGGAAAAGAATTAGTATTTAGCTCAGAGAGGGGTGGTAAACCTCAAATATATAGAGTAAATTTAGAGACTAATCGAATTAAACGTTTGACCTTTGAAGGCGATATGAACTTAGGTGGAACTATAACACCTGACGGTACCGAATTGGTCGTTGTTAATCGAACCAATGGTAACTATCACATTGCTAGACAAAATTTAAACGATGGTGCAATGCAAGTATTAACTACGACGTTTTTAGATGAATCGCCTAGTATTGCACCAAACGGTAGTATGATCATTTACAGTACACTACATGAGGGAACGCAAGTGTTATCATTGGTTTCTTTAGATGGTCGTTTTAAAGCAAGATTACCTGGTGTGGCTGGACAAATTAAAGCCCCTAGCTGGTCACCATTTTTACGCTAATATATCAATTTTAATAACAAGGAAAATTCATGAAAACTTCTACTTCACTTCGTTCTTTATTAATTGCTGTGCCAGTAATGACATTAATGGCATGTTCTTCTGGTCCTTCAGAAGCAGAATTAGCCGCTGAACGAAATCGTGTAGCAGCAGAACAAGCCGCTGCACAACAAGCTGCAGAGCAGGCTAATCAAGAACAAGTTCGTTTGGAAGCGGCGCAACGTTTACAACAAGCGCAAGAAATAGCGGAGCAAGAGCGTGATGAATTAATGTCAATGCAGACGGTTTATTTTGATTTTGACCGCGCTACCATAAAAGCTGATTTTTATAATGTATTAGATAAGCATGCTGCATTCTTAGTAAAAAATATGGATCAAACCATCGTGATTGAAGGTCATACTGATAGCCGTGGTACGCCAGAATATAATATCGCATTAGGCGAGCGTAGAGCTCAAGCTGTTGAAACTTACTTCTTAAATGCTGGTGTATCTGCATCACAAGTTTCAGTTGTGTCTTTTGGTGAAGAAAAGCCAGCAGTGACGGGTACTTCTGAATACGCATTTGCACAAAGTCGACGTGCTGTAGTTGTATATAAATAATTATGAAAATGAACACGAGATCATTAAGTTGCACCATAGTGGGTGCTTCTTTATTGTTGATATCGAGTGCACAGGCAGCGCAAGCGCCTGTGTACAATTTGGCTGATGGTAATTTAGTTGAAAAGCTTGAGAGTCTTGAGCGTGTAGTTAATTCACGCACACGGAATCAACAGCGTGTTCAAGAACAGATTAATAGCATGGAATCCGAGATCAGCGAGATTCGTGGACGTATTGAAGAGCAAAATTTTCAAATTGAAAAGATTTTACAACGTCAAAGAGAATTATTATTAGCATTTGATATTCAATCTCAGCAGCTTCAAGATGTTTCTGAGCTGTCGGCGGCTAATTCAACAAATTCTTCACTTACTACCAAGAGCTCGTCTCAATCTAACTCCCAAAAAACAACAAACACTACTTCTGGTAATACTGCGGTTATTCAACCATCAGCGTCTTTGGATGCAAGTGTCGCAACCCAAAGTGATAATGATGCAGTTGATTATAAAGCTGCAGTTGATTTAATTTTAAAACAACGTGATACGGCAGCTGCCATTCCAGCACTTGAAAAGTTTGTAGATGACTATCCTCAATCACGATTTAAACCCAATGCACATTATTGGTTAGGTCAAATTTTTTATAATGTACAGAATTGGCAAGCTGCAAAAAAGCATTTTGGGACGCTTTACACTCAATACCCAACTTCAAATAAAGTAGCAGATGCAACACTAAAGCTAGGTATCATCGCCAAAAGTTTGAGTGATAATAAAAATGCCCGTGAATATTTCGAAAAAGTCATAGCAAATCATGCTGATACTACATCAGCTAAGCTCGCTCAGGAGCAAATAAACCTGCTTTAATTTTCAGCATGTTGGTGTGTTAATAAAGTATAAGATTGTTTGTAAAATAGACATAAACTGAGCTTTTCACAATAAAAACGTTTTTTTTAATGTTTTTGCTAATTTAGGGTTGATTAAGACTCATAATTGAGTATTATATGCGCCCGTTGCCTAGCAAGGCAACAGATTGAAAGAAAGGGTCGTTAGCTCAGCTGGTAGAGCAGTTGACTTTTAATCAATTGGTCGCTGGTTCGAATCCAGCACGACCCACCATTCTTTCCAATCGCTTCCATTAGATGGGTCGTTAGCTCAGTTGGTAGAGCAGTTGACTTTTAATCAATTGGTCGCTGGTTCGAATCCAGCACGACCCACCATCTAATCTTTATCAATAATCATTCTTCTTATTAGCTTTATAATCCTTATTAGTTTTAACCTGAATTGTTATTTTATTCATCGTCAATATTCACCCTACTATGAATTCATTATCGCTATGCGTATAATATTCGTATTATTAATCTCATCATGACCATTATGACTGACGCATTACGAATTGCTCCGATCGATTATCCTTTTCCTGAAAAACCGGCTAGCTTATCAGCCGAACGCTCAGCATTTCTGACACAAGAAATAAAACGTTTATTAGTAGAAAAGAATGCAACGTTAGTTGCTCATTACTATACTGATCCTGAAATTCAAGCATTAGCTGAAGCAACAGGCGGTTGTGTATCAGATTCACTTGAAATGGCCCGTTTTGGAAGAGATTGTTCTGCAGAAACCTTGATTGTGGCGGGTGTTAAGTTTATGGGTGAAACATCTAAAATATTATCACCAGAAAAAACGGTATTAATGCCGACTTTAGAGGCGACTTGCTCTTTAGATTTAGGTTGCCCTGAGAAGGAATTTTCGGATTTTTGCGATGCTCACCCAGACCATACGGTTGTCGTATATGCAAACACTTCTGCGGCAGTCAAAGCCAGAGCCGACTGGATTGTGACTTCATCTATTGCGTTAGAGATCGTGGAGCATTTGGACAGTGAAGGGCACAAGATTATATGGGGACCTGATCGTCACTTGGGCAGTTATATAGCAAAAGAGACCGGTGCTGATATGCTGATGTGGCAAGGTGAATGTATCGTCCATGATGAGTTTTCTAGTAAAGCCTTGAAAGATTTGCAGCATGTATATCCAGATGCTGCTATTTTAGTGCATCCTGAATCACCTGCCAGTGTAGTGGAAATGGCTGATGCGGTAGGTAGTACATCACAGCTTATTAATGCAGCTAAGTCCTTGCCTAATAAACAGCTCATTGTCGCGACCGATCGCGGTATCTTTTATAAGATGCAACAACAAGTCCCAGATAAAGAGTTATTAGAAGCACCCACAGGTGGAAATGGTGCTACGTGCAAAAGTTGTGCGCATTGTCCTTGGATGGCGATGAATGGCCTTGAATCAATTTATAAAGCGTTAACTTGTGATGCTGGTGATAATTCACTACATAATATTGAAGTTGATGAGAGTGTGCGTGAAGGGGCTTTAATTTCATTAAATCGTATGTTGGATTTTTCAGCTCAGTTAAAAGCGAACGCGAATACTTCAGTCTAGGTACTGTTAATTGTAGAAATATCGCGAAAACACTTGTTATTTAACCTGTGTTTTTCTAATATACGCGCCGCAATCAACGAGTTATCTTGTTGAAACGTTTCGGAGAGGTGGCTGAGTGGCTGAAGGCGCACGCCTGGAAAGTGTGTTTAGGGTTAAACCTAACGAGGGTTCGAATCCCTCTCTCTCCGCCAATATATGAAAAGCTAGACTATAATGTCTGGCTTTTTTCGTTTTAAAGTACTGTGTTTACTGGCTTTCAGGGATTTTACTAATATCCCCTGCAAAATCAGTTCTTGTAAATTCTACTGTTTCGTATGAGTAGAATTTGAGTAGATAATCTGTCACTTACAGAGAAGAACACATGTTAACGAATACTAAAATCCAACGTCTTAAAACACCCACCAAATTAGAACGTCATCTAGATTCCGATGGCTTGTATTTAGAAGTAACTAAATCCGGTTCTAAAAACTGGCGATACCGCTATAAAAACCACACAGGCTCTTGGACAATGAAGGCACTAGGCTCTTACCCCAAGACATCCCTTGAGAAGGCCAGAGCGCTTCGTGATGATCTAGAAATGGTTATAGAGTACAAATGCATATCCTTTAGGGAAACAGCCTCTGAGTGGCTTGTGTACAAAGGTTACACAAGTTATAAGAATAAGCATCTAATTCATCGCAGGATTGAAAGTTACCTGTTACCAAAACTAGGCAATATGACCATTGCTAATATCAAACCCAAAGATATCTTGCCGATACTAAAACAAATTGAAGCTAAGGGACATTTAGAGCTAGCAAGGCGAGTACAAAACATCCTGAGTCAGATATTTAAATACGGTGTACAAAATCTTTACTGTGAAACCAATCCCGCACAGCCACTACAGGGCTGCACTAAGAAGCCACAGGTAACACATATGCCAGCTATTATTGAAGATGCAGAGTTTGCGCAACTTCTTAGGACTATAGACAATGCAGATAACCTCATGGCTTCTATTAAGCTTTGTCTAAAGGTTGCCCCTTTTGTGTTTCTTCGTAGTGAGTCTATTAGAATGGCTAAGGTTGATGACATCGACTTTACCAGAAAGCTTTGGATAATTCCTAAAGACAAGATGGGGCGGGAGCACTTGATCCCATTAACCGATCCTTTAATTAAGCTGCTAAAACTCGCTATTGACACATCTGATGGTCTTTATTTGTTTCCCGGGAGTAAACCGCAATATCCTTTAAGTGAAAACACATTAAACAAAGCATTGAGAGCTATTGGCATTCATAAAGACACGCATGTGTTTCATGGTTTTCGTTCTAGTTTTTCTACCCTTGCTAGGGAGCACTGTAGGCTTGATGGTGATCTCATAGAGCTTCAGTTAGGGCACATTGAGGGTAATAAAGTAAAAGCTGCGTATGATCGTTCTATGCGCCTTGAGGAAAGACGTGAGTTAATGGAAGTTTGGTCTAGATATTTAACTAGTTTAAAAACATTATAGGAAAGACATCTATTTTTGTTCCACTTTCTATTATAGTATTTATAAAAAGTGAAATGGAATTGGGCGTTACTATGGTAAAAAAAGACAGACTACACAGACAAGGTGTTATTGAAAAAGGATTATCTTTAGCGGTAACGCCTGTTAATCCACAATATTTCACGAGTAAGGTCCAAGCATTTTTACAAAGTAAGGGAGTACAAGTTTCAAAGGATACTCATGAGGTCATAGATAAACTCTGTAAGCTACTGAATTACTCCATTTATAACCCAAAATTAGGTGGACTGTTAAATCGAAAAAACATACTCATTTATCCCGCAGAAACGGGTGTAGGAAAGTCAGTGTCGCTGCAACATTATGCAGCAATGCTTACTCATGAATCTTCTTTAATTATTGTAAATACAATTGAAGAGGCACGAGATTACTGCAAGAACGTTAACGGTATAAAACAGAATACAAGTTACGCAAAGTTTTTTGCCAGTGTTAATACAGCTGATGATAACCAGCTTTCTATAACTAAACACTCTCCTCAGCAAGTGCAATGCCTTATCCTAACAAATAAGATGTTCAAGACACTTCATACAAGATCCAAATATGATATTGAGCAATTTAGACTCTACAGACCCAATATCAACACAGAGCTAAGAACACGTGATCTAGTGGTTGTAGATGAAAGGTTATCTTTTATGTCTAAAAAAGTTGTAAAGTTCGAGGAGCTAAAGGGGATCCATAATTTCTTGGCACAAACGTTAGTTACATCTCCAACAATGAAAAATAATACAGACATAAAAGCTCATTTGGGTTCAGTTAAGGCAATTATTGATGCCATAGAGGAAGCTCATAGCGAAAAAACGGCATCGTTGGTAGATAAGTTATCAATAGAGGATAAGTTAGAACGTGCTGGCTTACCTATTTTGGTAGACTTTGAGGCTATTGCTAATGTTATTTCAGCTAGGTTAGATGAATTAGACGCAGAAGTATTGTTGTTAAAGCCATCAAAAATATCGAACTTAGACTACATAAAAGAAGCAGTTATAAAATTAATCAATGCCTTTATAGTTATAACTCAGCCGAGACTATCAGATAAAGATGAGACTCACACTGGTGGTGAAGAAATATATAGCGAGTTTGCTATCTACAAGAAAGATATGTACCAAGTAAGTAGTTTATTTAACAAATTCGGCACAGCAGTTGTGCTAGATGCTACAGCAGAGGTTAACGACTTTTATATACAATCATCAAATACAAACTCTAATCTCGACATTGTTAGCGCACCTAAAATTAGAAAATACGAAAACCTAACTATTTATAAAGCCAGAAACCAACCGCAATCTGCTAATGCTGTTTACAAGAAAGACAAACAGACAGCTAAAAAAAGTGCAAGATGGTACTCAGCGGTTATAAATGAAATTCTTGAAGAAGGTGATAAGTTACTGGTTATCTCTTTTAAGGACTTTATTGAAACTTATCTAGAGCCGCATTTTGTATCTGATAAAAGGGTCCAATTTACTAACTGGGGGAAGCATGTCGGCAGGAATAACTGGAGTGACTGCAATAAAGTTATAATTATAGGGTGGTTAAGATTAGGCGAGGCTGATGTTGTAGCTAAGTTATTTCATACAGCGAGCTTAGGTAGCAAAGATATTAGGACGTTGAAGCATGTAACACCTGAACGTATAAAGGAGTTACAGTTTACCGAAATAGCGGATGATCTAGTGCAAGGCGCAATGCGATGTCGTGCCAGAGTTATGGATACAGCGGATTCAGATTGTAAACCAGCATCAGTGTATTTTTTTGAAGATGCACTTGATGGTAGTGATAAAGTAGCCGAGTTGTTTGAGTCACAATTCCCATGTCATAAACTAGTACATTGGGTCCCAAAAACACTACGCCCATCTAGTGTTTTATCCAAGCCAGACCAAAAAAAGGAACTAGCGATAAACTATTTGCAGGAGCTCTCAAAAAATCATCATAGCTATGCTCGAAGTGCATATTGTAAAGAGATTGAGCTTGCCCCGTCTACGCTTACACGCTGGTTAAGTAAAGGGTATTTTAAGGGAAGGTTTGCAGAGCTTGGTTACAGAATAGAGAAACCAAAGGGTAAGCCGGAAAGAATTGTTTTCAAGTAACATTCCTTTTCATTATTAATAATTTATATAAGGAAAAGTGGAACGTTTTTAGGGGTGTTTAGCTATATGCCACTCCTAACGGAGTGTCATCAGCTTTTATCCTTCACGCATTGGAGTAGCGTCACTACGAATCGCTCCGCTCATCTGCGTTCCTTCTCCTGCGTTCAGGAACAAGCTGACAATTCTGCTTCATAAGTCTAATGAACATATTCTGCTGTTAACATCGCTGATATTAAAACTAGGGGAGAGGTGTCCATAAGTAATAGGCATTAGCACCTAGTTCCCCTTCAGCCAACCACTAACCCTTTGCATGTATACTTGCCTCGCCATATAAAAAACTAGCCGTATTTAGTAACTGTGTATTACTAGCCAGTTTTTTATATTAGGTGAAGCATCCCCCCTGGGTCATCACACCTAGAGCCAAAAAAAATGCTTTTAGTTGTTGGTGATAACAACCTAGAGGAATTTTACCCCATGATTACCTATTCAGAATACGAGCAAACAGCCATCAAAGTGGCGTTAACAGCAATACAGCAAACCTTAGTGACCGATAATGTTTTGTCATCTGTCGTGCAAGTGGAGAACTACCTTAAGCTACATTTAGCCGATGAGCCTGATGAATGGTTCGGTGTGATGTTATTAACCAGTCAGCACCGCCTTATACGCTTTGATAAGTTGTTTAGAGGCACTGTAAACGCTTCTTACGTCCATATTAGAGTCATTGCAAGAAAAGCCCTTGAGCTCAATGCAGCCGCCGTTATATTGGCGCACAATCATCCTAGTGGTATGTCCGAACCTAGTTCTGCTGACCAAGACATTACCGTTAGGATAAAAGATGCACTGATGGTGTTTGACATCAACGTGCTATATCATCTAATAGTAACAAAAGAAGATGTATGTTCTTTTCGACTCGTGGATTGGTGTAATAACTCGACCAAGCTTCGGCTTGGTTTTTTTTGATTGCTTAGGTACTATCAAATTATCGATATACGCCATATGCCCACACATAATTCATACATTGGGATCTAAAGTTCAGTTACTGTTGCTATGTATAAGTACAGTAGAGTTCTGATTAACGTCAATATTTTAAGTACATCACATGGCCATTCAATGTATTAATATGTCAAAAAGGGGGGAGGAGGGAGCAAATATGGAACATTTACCTATAAAACAAATAATTAAAATTTTCTAAAATGTTTTAGATTTCACTCCCTAAAACCAACTAAAAACAGCTGGAGCCCACTATTATACTGGCCTGCAGGGTAGGGGGTGGACGTGTTTAACCCCCACTTTTAGCCCCTTACCAGCCCCTGAATCATGGGGTGTTTGCTGGCAGATTCAGCCTTTCTACCCAATACGATTGCGAATTACTGATTTTTTTACTACGTAGCACCATGTTATCCACGTTCCTATCCACAAATTGTTTTTCGAGTGCGACTAACAACGCAAGTAACATTTCCTTGTCGCTAGCATCGCCTTGCTGTCTCGTTGACACGTCCAGTACATCTAATAAACGTGTGCCTTCATAGTGCTTACCAAAGAATGCTATGGGTTGTCTTACTAACGTGTCCCATTCAGAAAATGATGTCATCGTTCCTGATTCTTTCGGTTGTCCGCAATGCTTCCAATGATTAATTAAGGTCAATACGCTACTAATAATTAGATGCCTTTGTTTTTCCGCCATTTCAACTGGATTAAATTCAAAGCGTCGCTTAGCTAGATCTGTGTGTTTCGGTGTCAGGCGACACCTTAATACTCTGCGCACCATATCACCTGAGAATTGTAAATTGTTACCTGTCATTAAGAATATTGTTTTGACCCGGATTTTCACAGTTTTACTATGTTGAAGCACTCGGTCCTCAAAGTATTCACTCGTTATCGCAGCGGCAAACGAGGGTGAATCAAACTCGCCTACTATATTGTCAAATAGGCAGGCTTTTTCTCCTTTCAATAACAATGCAAATAATCGTTTTCTAAACTCTTCGTCGAAGTCACCTCTGCCTGGTGCAAGCGCAGATGGTGGTTGTCCTGATGCAATCATTGCGATGGTTTCAGCTAACAACGTCTTGCCGCTTCCTTGCATAGGTGCATCAAAACCAAATACGGGGCAAGTTGGCAATACCTGTCTAACAACTGCAGAAAATACGGCTGCAATAGCAACCGTGTAATCAGCATCATCGGGGAATACATATTTTTCAAACTCTTTACATGCAACGCACCAATCAGCATATAAATCGACCATTACAGACACGCCAGCAATATTTACTACACCTCGAAAGAAGCAAATTCTGATTACATGCTAATACTGGGCGCCTATAAAGGATGTTTGAGCAAGGAGGAGTATGAGGCAATGGTAGATGAGCGCCGGGCGAATGCCCAGTGCAGAGGTTTTTGCCTCAAATGTAGGCTAAAGAGCTGGCAGTAATTGGAGTATGTTTGTTCAATGATGTACTTAGGAGATATCTTCAAAGAATAATTACCAATCAAATAAAATTTGATTGTTATTGAGCGTTTATGTGCTATTATGACATCTTATGCGGCGATTCAGGTTTTGAAGTTAAACAAAAAACATTAAGGTGACCACATTAGCTTACGTATTTTCCGATTGACTTTCGTTTTTTTAATCAGCAGTTGCATGAGTGTAGCCACTTCTTCAGAAGAAAAAAGCGCTCAATCGAAACCGCAAATACCCCCCAATGTTCTTATGATCGTAGTCGACGACTTAGGCTGGGCGGATGTGGGTTATAATCAAACTACGACCTTATTCGAAACCCCCAACATTGATGAATTAGCTAATCAGAGTTTAAGTTTTGATAACGCTTATGCAGGAGCGGCAAATTGTGCGCCTAGTCGCGCTGTTCTTATGTCCGGTCAGTACGGACCACGTCACGGTATTTATACAGTGTCACCCTCTGCTAGAGGCAACGCGCAAACTCGAAAGTTAATACCCATAACCAATAAAAGAGGGCTTGAACCAGAGGTAGTTACCTTAGCCGAGTCTTTGAAAGAGGCCGGATACACGACTGGTAACTTTGGTAAATGGCACTTAGGTGCAGATCCCGATACTCAAGGGTTTGATAAAAACGTTGCCGGTAGCGGCAATGGTATGACATTTCATTATTACAGCCCCTATAAGCTTCCAAATATAGAGGATGGTCCGGAGGGTGAATACCTGACTCGTCGGCTTACTTCTGAGGTAATTAATTGGGTTAAATCGACAAAGGGTAAACCATTTTTTGCCTATGTTCCTTACTATAGCGTGCACACTCCGTTTCAAGCCGACGCAGATATTGTGGAAAAGTATTTAGGCAAGGGTATTACTGACAAGAAACAAGCTACCTATGCTGCAATGGTAGAACACATGGACAACAATGTTGGCCGCATTTTGAATATGTTGCAAACGGAAGACTTGGCCGACAACACCATTGTCATATTCACCTCGGACAATGGCGGTTATAAGATGTCTTCCTTCCCTTCGCCACTTCGAGCGGGAAAGGGGTCATATTATGAAGGTGGATTGCGCGTTCCTTTATTAATTAGCTGGCCTGATAAAATATTAGCCGGTACGAATACTACACCGGTCATCAATGCAGACTTTTACCCGACGTTATTGAGTATATCGAAACAGCCTCAATCTAAACTTTTATTAGATGGTGAAGATTTAAGTGGGTTATTGCTCAATCAAGAAGCACTCAAATCAAGAGACTTATTTTGGCATTTTCCAGTATATTTACAGGCTCGCAACAGCAATACAGATCAAGCCCAAGAACCACTATTTCGAACACGACCGGGTAGCGCAATGCGAAGTGGCAACTGGAAGTTGATTCATTATTTCGAAAACGATGAGTACGAGTTATATGACCTTTCTGTTGATTTGGCGGAAAGTAATAATCTAGCGCTGGAACAGCTATCAAAGCTATATGAATTAAGAGCGAAACTTGATGATTGGCGAACACAAACAGGTGCGCCCATTCCCACACGTTTAAATCCTGAATATAAAGAAGAGGTTAATCAAAAACTAATGCTTGAGGCGTTATCACAAGTTAAGTAGTAAGCGGTGATTACTTCCAAAACTCATCAGTCTTTGAAAGTAATAAGACGACGTGCATGTGGATATTTTTAAACCTTAAGTGTTGGTCGTTTCCTCCACCCCTTGGTGAATAGCGCGTTTTGCATTGAATTCGACAGAAACGTCGGCTCCACCTGCCACGGTTACCTTCATGCCGTCCGTCTCTAAGAGGCTCTTAGCTGACCAATAGAACGACCCATGGCTGTAATCTCTGCATACATTTCTTAAAAAGTATCTCATTGAAGGCACGTTACAGATAAATCAGTCTCACTTGATGTGAGTCTAACCTGTCGATTTGCAAAATTATCAGGCAGATGGTTATAAACCGCAAAAGCTTATGGTTGCGGCTCATGACGATTGGCTTATTCGCTTGCTACTTGCCATGCCTACCTTATCGATGTCTAGTTTTGGCATGGTGGCCAGTATGGACTTCCCAGACTTCACCTAGCTTATCCTTTTTTAATAATTACAACTTTACATAATAAAAATATATCAGTCTCGGCTATTGAGAGGGGCTGAATAGGCTGCTGAACCTGCTCATACATTTAACTCTAGGTGGCGACGAAACAGTTGACAGAAATCATCCTTTGACAATGAACTGGACATCTGAAAGACTAGATTATACGTTGTATATCAAGTGCTTTGGCGCAGTGGGTAGGCTTACACAGGCTATTGAGTCGCTCTCTCTCCGCCATATTCTAAAATTAAGACTCTGTTTTCACAGGGGCTTTTTTGTTTCTAGATATATTAATGTAGTTAATATTTAAGACACTATTATTTTATTTTTTGATAACTCGTCTTCGCCGCATCTGGGCGATGGCGTTTAACCATCCCTTTCAGAAAATTACGTAATAACTGGTCACCACATTCCCGATAGCTACGGTGATCTGGTTTTCTAAATAGAGCGGTAAGTTCTCCCTTACTCACTCGAAATCCAATACCTTCTAAAATACTCAGCATATCGTCTTGTTGATAATTCATGGCAATTTTTATTTTCCGTAGAATGTCATTATTACTTAAACGCTGGCCAGATGTTAAATAATTAGGTAAAGGTCCGTCTTGTTTGCCTCTATTTTTGATAATGAGTGCGTCTAGAAAAAGACATAAAATTTTGTCACGACAAGGCATGAATCCATCTTCGTCATCATGTTTCATCATGCTGGTTAAATAATTTTCGTCTAGCTCATATTCCATCAGTTTACATAAGCTAATGGTGGCAGAATTATTGAGGCCAAGGGCAAAGCGTAATCGGCGAAAAACATCATTTAAGAACATATGAGTGACTGTTTTAGGAAATAAGACAATCAGTATATCCTACGTACTTATTTGCGCAATTTTTTTGCGTATCCTATCGCTAAAATGACGGTTAACTTTAAAAATGACAGTGTAGATAAAGTGGTTGTGTATCGCCGATATTCAGTTATTTTCAAATAACAGGTATAATATGATGAATTGTCATATGCACTACAAAAGAAGTAAACATGGGTTTAATCATCTCCTTAATTCGTAATGGTATTGGTAGTATTTTAGTCTGTATTGATGTGCTTACTCGAGGTATAAAATTAAAACGTCCCGCTGATGTTCAACAAAAAATAGAAGCAGAACTCCAAGACTTGTGCCTATATCAATTTTTTGCTTGTCCGTTTTGTATCAAGGTCCGCCGCAGAATGTATCAGTTAAATTTACCTATCAACACGTTAAGTGCCGCGAAAGGTTCACCTTATCGTGATGAGTTGCTTAAAGAAGGCGGTAAAATACAAACACCTTGTTTACGTATCGAGAATGAGGGGCAAGTTCAATGGCTGTATGAATCATCAGCCATTATCACTTACCTTGAACAACGTTTTACAAACGTCTAGGTACTAAATAATATCCCATTGATATTATCTTTTTTGAACGCCTGCAGTGCATGTCTATTTTTGATAAACATGTTTTTTATTATAAGCGATAATGAAAGGGAAAATAGCACAAGGGAGTGCATTTCTTGTATCTGATAGCCAAGATGAATCATATTTTATAGCAGACTGTTTATCTTTTTGATGACGCATTGGGTTACCCATTAACACATGATGTGTTGCATTTGTCATTGAAAGATATTCAGGATCGAATGGTATTTCTAGAAAATGGCATAGGTCTTTCAATCGGTCATTTTGATTAAAACAAAAATCTTCATATCCCATCTGGAAATATTTGATGGCTGCGTGATTAAATTTTTTCAGTCTTTTTTTGTTCCCAAAATACCACTTTAAAAACTGAAACCATACCTGGCCTTTAATTTTCTTGAGTCCTTTTCTTTTTTGTCGGGCAGCGACTTTACTTTGAGAAAAAGCGAAGGAACGTACATCACGCAAGAGATATATCAGTTTGTAATCGACCTTAATGCGACGATAAATGTCTAAATGTTTATCGCCTTTTGAAGTATCTATTAAGATACTGTCATCACCATAATGGGTTGCAAAGTACTGTAGGGCATATTGGTATCGTTCATTGATATCATGTATTTGATGTGTTTGTATGTGACGTAAAACAGGGCCCCAAAAATCACAATGTTCTGTTGATTGACTACAACTACAAGATTCGTTGTTATCCAGCCATTTTGACGGTTCATCTCGTAAAATTTGATAAATTTCGCCCAATGAAATAGCATTTTTAGATGCACTCAAGACCATTGAAAGGACAGTCGATCCTGAATGAGAAAGGCTATTTAGCACAATGACTTTCATAATTTTCCTTTTGTTAATCGAAATTAAATAAGTTATTCCATACTAACATTTATGTGTAATATATTTTGGTCGATATCCTGTCATACATCACAGTTCACTGCAATAAGCCTATTTATCTTTGAGAAGGTAATGACTGACACACACATTCGTAGCGTATGCTTGCCATTACGCTGGAATTGTCATGGAGGGTGGTTGTTGTGATGAAAAAAAAATTAGATATAATGAATCTCGGATTTGAATTATCCGTATATATTGCTAACTAAACAAACAGGAAACGCTTCACTATGACTGATTCACACGCTAAGCAAAAAATTAGAGCGATTGTCGGCGCTATTCGCTCAGAAGATGCTAAAATCCGTGCGAGGTTTCCTGTTTTAGCTCATCAAAATACAATTGGATTACTATTAACTGTCCTATCTTTTGTGATGATGGTTGGCTTGGGGTATTTATATTTCCTCGAGATAATTCCCGCTTGGCTTTGTATTATTCTCGCTGCGATGGTGGCTTCCATTTCACATGAACTTGAACATGATTTAATTCATAACCAATATTTTGCTAAAACACCGTTCATCCAAAATGCAATGATGTTAACCGTATGGATAATGCGACCAAATACGATAAATCCATGGTTCCGCCGTAAGATACATTTGCATCACCATATTACGTCAGGAACACAACAAGACCTCGAAGAGCGTTTAGTGGGTAATGGCATTAAAAATCCGTTTTTACGCGCTGTCGTTATCGTTGATGGTTTAATGGGGCTGGTTCTTAACCGTTCAACATTTAATAAAGAAATTAAAGGATTTAGTTTCTCTAAAGTCTTTAATGCAGGTTTCCCAATCACAACTGCGTATTTTATTGTGTTGTATACGACGCTTGGCTACCATTTAGTTAATTTGTTTTACCCATTAGCCAGCGTGGTACCAACTTATGTTTTATCAATAATGAGCGTATTGGAGTTCCTAATGGTGGTGGTAGTACTGCCTAATATACTTCGTTCTACGTCATTGAATCTAGTTACATCATCAATGCATTACTATGGTGGGGTAAATAATTTATATGAGCAAACACAAGTGTTAACCAGTAAATGGTTCAGCATATTTCATTTATTCTGTTTCAACTTTGGTAAAACCCACACTATTCATCATTATGTGCCTAATCAACCGTTCTATATTCGACAGTTTATTAGCAACAAAATAAACAAAATAATGAAAGAGCAAGGGGTGCGTTTTAATGACTTTGCTAGCATTAAAAATGCAAATTTATATCAACCAGAAAATTAAGCTTTAAACTATAACGGAGTGTTAATATAAATTGATACTCCGTTAGTCGATGTCATAGAAAACTCCCCATTTATGGCTTCTATTCTACTTTTCATACTACTTAAGCCAAATCCGCGTTTCACATTATCACTGTCAAAGCCATTGCCATCATCTTCAATCCAAAGTTGCAAATGTGAATCGTTAAATTGACATTTGACTGTAAACGTATTCGCTTTAGAGTGTTTAATCGCATTGCTTACAGACTCTTGAATGACTCTAAACAAGGGTAAGGCTATTTCGTCTGCGATCTCAGCATGTTCACCAATTAGTTCAAATTCATATCGTATATTATTTAATGCTAATGCGTCTTTGAATAATTTACTGTTAAGGGTGTTAATTAAACCTAAACGCTCAAGCGTTTCAGGTCTAAGCCAGTTAACAAGTTCATAAACGGATAAATAGATAATATTAGTAAATTTTTTAATAGCATAGTAAGGATTGTTTTCTTTTTGTGAAAAGCTAGCTCGCATTTCAAGCACTGTAATTGACTGTTGAAGTGCATTGATATTTTCACCCATTAATTTTTCTAGCTGCCTGGATAGTTGTTGCCTTTGTTTTTCTTGTGCGGAGATAAGATGTCGATTTAATTCTTTGATTTGTGTGTTTACTTCAATCAAATCTGCATTGCGAGCCGTCATTAACACTTGATTTTTACGATTGACTCGTTTGATTTCATCTAATTCAAATACCATCGCATTAATATATAAACTAAATAAATTGAGGGCTAACAAAAACCAAATTAAGTCATCGTAAGAGATATTAGTGTCGATATTAAAAAAATGCGAATTGCTGATGGCAAACATAATAGTAAAAAAGTTAATGACTATTGTGAATGATGACATTCCCCACCAGCGATATCGATAACAGAACCAAACGACAGGGATGACTAAATAAATACTTAAGTAATGTACTAGTTCACCACCATAAAACAATGTGAGAATAGTTAATATAGTGATTATGATTAACGAGATATAGCTCTCTATTGTGAGCAATTTCATGCCGTATGCATATTGATTTTGTGACATCAAAATCATCATCAAAATACTAAAGCTAATGATGAAACCAACTAGTTGGCCCATAGAGAAAAATGCCCATTCGTCTGATATAGCAGCAAATATTGGGGGATTCATCACAGTGGCAATATAAACAAGTTGGTAACTCAATGATAACAACACGCCGAATCCCACTACGACATGAATAAATGGAAGGGAAAATGATTCTTTTCCTCGCAATAATTTATGTGTTAAATGCGCTAAAATAATGACTATGAACAGAGTGAAAATAGATAGGTAGAGTGAATGCAATAAATTATTGATCACAGGTTGATTGGCGATGAAATGGAACAACAAAAAAGGGAAGGTTATAAAGCGCCAATGAGTCTTGGGATAAATAATAAAACAAAAATAACCAACGGATACTACACAGGATAATAATGGGATGTGCGTTGGTGTAATTAATAGTGTATCTATCAGCATCGCTAACGATAAGATGATTATTTGGACAAGCAATATGATGTATACAGGATACGCGCCGCCAGATTCTATATTGCGGTTAAGTAATGACGAAGCATACTTAGCGCTCAATAGGGAGTTCAACATACACTCTGGCTCCTTCTTCATTTGATAAAGATAACTTACCGTTTAAAGCTAGCATATTATTATGAATATTAAACAGTCCACCACGTAAAGGTTGGTCGAGTATATTCTGGTTAAAACCAATACCATTATCAAAAAACTCTAACTTAATAATACTGGCATAGAGGTGTAAGTTGATATGGCATTGAGTGGCTTGACTGTGCTCAATAACATTGTTGACACATTCTTGCACAATACGAAAAATCGCGATTTTGATCGTGTCGTTTAGCTGATCGACTGAAGTACTGACCTGATGAGAGTATTCAATATTATTTTGGTTCAGCTTAAGTGAGAAAAAGTGACCGGTTAATGTCGCACTTAACCCTAAATCATCTACCATCCGAGGCCTTAACCAATACATTAAATCATAAGCGTTTGAATAAATTTCATCGGTCATTATTTTTAGTTCATGTACTGAATGTTTGTCTTGAACAGTTAATTTTTCATTTTTTTCAAGCATCGTTATGGCGAGTCGCAGAGCAGTAATGTTTTGTCCTACATCATCATGTAACTCTTGTGATACGTTCTTTTTTTCTATTTCTTGAACGGCAATGATTTCTTTTGCCATGCTTTGTAACTGCTGTTTGGTTTGACTTAATTCATGATATTTAAATTTGAGTTGTGTTTGGTGTTTCTGTAGTGATTCATAGATAGTGTTATGGTCTATCTGTAGACCAGCAGTGACTAATCCAATCAAAAAATAACATACAATAAAAGGTTGAAAAGCGACTAATAGTTCAGGTGAAGTGTTATATAGCAATACCAATAACACTAGATTTATCCAAAGCGCACTAACAATACTTGCTACCCATGTATATCGGTAACCGAACCAAATAATCGGTAGAATCAATATTAATTGCAGTATATGTTGAGAGGTATCCGAGATAGAAAATAACAATACAATGAGAGTAGTTAGCGCAACAGCTAAACGGATTGTTGATGCTAACATATTCCTTGTGAACTTAAGTGTGGAATGGCGATACCACTGATATAGAAAGTATACGCTGATGGCTATGAGTATGCCTGGATATGCTGCAATATTATGTTGTAAAAACATCCCGAATTTTTCATTAACGGGGATTTTATCGTATACCGATGTATTTGATAAAAAGTGAAAACCGATATTTGTTAGACGAGATAACATGCCAAACAGCACAAGCGTCACAATGGCTTTCAAAGAAAAAATGTCGAGCTTTTGAATCATTTTCCGCGCAATGAATACAACCGGTAGCGTATGAATACTGATAGTTAAGGTTAATAAAAAATGTTTGAGCCAGTCATAATAAATAGATCCTTGATTATACATGGTGAGTCCACCACCAATCCCTAGAGCGATAAGTGCAGTCGGCCAAAATTTAAACGGCAAGACTAAAAATAAAATAAAATGGAAACCTAAGGGGAAATACCAAATGGCAAAATCAGTAACAACAGAATAGCCAAATGATGCGGTAAAAAAAGAAAACTCCAAAATAGTGATACATATAATGAGTATCAAATGCAATAACATTGGATTTTGAGGAAGTTTTACTGCCTGGTTCAAATTCTATCTCAAATTTCATGGCTTAGATGGTTATATAATGCCATAAATTTCAATATTGTATCTAAGATTATTTCTTACTTAACTCGCGAATTGCGACAGTAATATTCACTTAAATGAATAGGCGCTACAGCGATCTTTAAACCTGTCGCCCGCGCATGATCGATAAAATACAAGCACATACGACAAAGACTAATGATATGGTAAGCGCCACTGATATAGATGACATCAATTCAGGACGGGTTTGTGTGGACATGATTTGATTACCTAAATAAAAGTGAATGATTAAGTTGATAATACTCATACCAACTAGATTACCCACGGTTCTGCCTAAGTTCATTGACGCAGAAGCGACTCCTACTTGAGATGTTGGAATAGCACTCATAATGGCGTTGTTATTGGGTGTTGAAAATAGCCCAAAACCTAATCCAATTAATGCCAGCGCAATACTGACCACGATGGCATCCGTGTTGGGGTCGAGTTGCTGCATGATGATATAGCCCGATAACGCAATCACACACCCTATTGAGGCAACGACTCTAGCCTGGAAACGATCGGATAATTTGCCAGCAAACGGCGCGACAAAGGCCATCATAAACGCCTGTAATAGTAATATTTTTCCAGAAAAAGATGGGGTGTAACCTTTAATGTATTGCAGGTACAAACTCAATAGAAATAGTAGGGCAAAATTACTTCCGTACATAAAAAAGGAGGTTGCTAAGGAGACGCTAAATACACGATTTTCTTTAAATAATTGAACACGGATGAGGGGAGATGCAGACTGACTTTGATGCCAGATAAACGTCAGCAGTGATAGCAGCGATAATAGTGATAAAACTATGCCTAATACATCAGGCAGCATCGATAATCCAATCACAAAGCATGTGGAAAATGTACCAAATAATACTGCTCCGGTGTAATCAAACCCTGTTTTGTCTGGGCTAACCCATTCACCTTTTAGGGTGAAGTGAATAAATATGACTAAGACTATGACAATAGGGACTTGAAAATAAAAAACAGCTCGCCAGTCAATGTACTGAGTTAAATAACCACCCACGGCAGGTGCGAGTGTTAATCCTATATAAACACATGATGCTACAATGCCTAATGCACTTCCACGGCGGGTAGAAGGCACCACCGATGTGACTATCGCAATACCGGTGCCAAAAATCATGGCGGCAGAGGCACCTTGAACGAAGCGCCAAAATAACACCCAATCAATATGCGTCGCGATAGCACACATGAATGCGGATAATGCGTTGAGTAGTAATCCGGCCATATACATTTTTTTTCGACCATAATTATCAGCAATTTTCCCAACAGGGAGCATGAAAGCCACATTACTTAATAAATAAAGTGTAGGGAGCCAGCCTATTTTGTTCGCATCTGCGCCTAAATCATCAGCCATAGCCGGTATAGCTACATTGACAGCTGCCATACCTAACGGAGCAATGAGATAGCCACTACAGACAGCGATAAGAGCGGCCATGGTCGGCGTGATAGACAAAGACTTAGTAATGATAATCACTCAGAATGAAACTAATAAACAATTGTAGCAAATTAAACTGATCTCAAATACTACATGCGTCGTTAAATCGTTATCGTGTTCTAATTTATTGTGTTGAAAGTCGCATATTATGTCTTCATTGTTTGAACGTTCACCTGTGATATTGCCGTTAGCATATGCTGATGCAGAAATACCGATTCAAGGCGCTCCATCTATTCCTGTTAATGATTCACAAGAGTGTATACCGCAGCATTACCTGAGTTACGAACATACCTATAAAAGTGTGTGTGACATTATTAACGATATTAGGTTTGATGAGCGTTTTCCTATATTTGTGAGTCAAGAAAACGATGCCTTGCTTATTCAGGTCGGGATTATTGGGCATGATAATTATAAAACGAATAATCAATTGAATCCGTTACACATTGTTTATGGTAGGAAATGGCGAGTAGAGAAAAATTTACCTAGTGCTGAAGTCATTCAAACCGCATTGTTAGCATTACAAAAAGCCAAAGAGCATGAAATGCGCGAGTTGTTTGGTTTATTTGATCGAGTATCGGGTAAATATAGCACGCCTTTTAATGGTCATCATGATACGCCGTTACTGGTCAATACCCTTGATGCTGTCTCACAGCAAAACTCGTCGGGTCTTACAACAGTGGAACAAGACGAGCTACCATTATTATTAAGTTTATGTCGATTTGATAGTCAGGCGTTACGCCTAAAACAATCTATTCGTGTTGATGAACAACGTTATGTGGCTGATATTCAGTTATATTGCACTTCCAATATACACAGTTCGCAAACAGCACTTTGTCCTGAATTGCACGGGCGTTGCTTTACTATTTTAATTGAATCTAATGATCCTAATGTCATATTAAATCAAATGATGACACAGTTAATTCAATTAGGTCATCAGTATGTGGCTGAACAATTTACTTACCGTGGCTATCGCCGCTTCAGCCAACACACTGATGTCTTTGCGATTGGTGAAATATCGATTGCTACGCGCAATAAAAGCTGGTCGAGTAATGCTGATTTTTCAGTCGCGATAAAGGCGAATAACCAAGCGGTGGATGCCACCCGCGTCCCGATATTATCTCAAACCGTATCATCATCGTTAGGAGAACAGTTTTATGACATTGCTGGTCACAAACCCATTGTGACTAAATAATCATAACGATTTAACCTGTTCCCCTTGTAATGAGTATTTACCAAACAAAACGTTTGCGTCATTCATATTCGATAAATCCCTAGATATAAATGTTTCATCCGATTATCATCAGTCTTATTCAAGCCAGATATAAAAGGTATTTATGAACATATCTAACGCAATGCAAACCCGTTATGCGACCAAAGTATTCGATCAAAACAAAACTATATGTGATGAAGATTTAGTACAATTACTGAATGTTTTGCACTTAGCGCCGTCTAGTGTCAATACGCAACCTTGGCATTTTATTGTCGCGAGTACTGAAGCGGGTAAGGCACGAGTAAACCAAGGTGCAACAGGTACATATGCGTATAATGCGCCTAAGGTGACTGCTTGCTCTCATGTGATTGTCATGTGCAGTAAAATTCACATGGATAATCAGTATTTAGCTGAATTACTCGAGCAAGAAGAGCAAGATGGTCGCTTTACCAGCAACCCTGATTTTAAAGATACTTATCACAAAGTACGTAGTACATTTGTGGACTTACATCGGTTTGAGCTGAAAGACACTCAACATTGGATGGAAAAGCAAGTGTATTTAAATTTAGGTGCGTTATTAACCAGTGCTGCGGCGATGAACATTGATGCGTTACCAATGGAAGGGTTTGATTTTCCCGCGCTCGATCGTGAATTTTCGCTACGCGAACAAAATTTAGCCCCGATTGCTGTAGTGGCGTTAGGGTATCGAAGTACTGAAGACTTCAATGCTAATTTACCGAAATCGCGTTTACCTAAAACGCAGATTTTTACACATATCTAATTTGGAATATTTTAATGACTGATTTTTTTGATCCTCGTTTCCCTGACTCAGCTAGTTTGCGTGCTCAAGCCCAAAAAAGCATGCCAAAATTTGCATTCGAGTATTTAGAAGGGGGGTGTATCGATGAAATTGGTTTACATCGCAATACCAATGAATTGCAACAAGTACGTTTACGCAGCGAATTGTTGTCTCCGTCGGTAGATGTGGATACTTCTGTTGATTTATTTGGCCATCGTTATGCTGCACCATTTGGTATTGCGCCGGTTGGATTACAAGGGCTAATGTGGCCTAATGCGCCAGAAATTTTAGCCAAAGCAGCTGCCAAGATGAATATTCCGTATGTATTAAGTACGGTGTCTTCTTCATCTCTAGAGCGTATTGCTGAAGTGAGCGAAGGGCAAGCATGGTATCAACTATATAACCCGACTGATGCGAATACTCGTGAAGATTTATTAGACCGTCTCAAAGCGTCTGGTTATCAAAATATTATGGTGACTGTGGATGTACCCACCTTCGGTTATCGCGTCAATGACATAAAAAATGGCTTATCCATGCCACCTAAAATGTCATTGACGAATATTATTCAGATGCTAACAAAACCAAGTTGGCTGTTAGCCACTGCACTTGCCGGTAAACCAGAGATGGAGACGTTAAAACCTTATATGCCACCCAACATGCCTGCCGATCAGTTAGCATCGTTTATGAATAATACGGTCATGGGGCCGGTGGATTTTGATGCATTAAAAGTATTGCGTGATAAATGGGATGGTAACTTTATTATCAAAGGGATAGTCAATCCGTCCGATGTGCAAAAAGCTGTTGATATGGGCGCAGATGGTGTGGTGTTATCTAATCATGGCGCAAGGCAGTTGGATTGTGGTGAATCGTCGATTGCAGGACTCCAAGCATTAAATAATCAATATAAAGATCAAATAAAATTACTGTTTGATAGTGGGGTTCGAAGTGGTACTGATGTTGCCGCAGCTATGGCGAGTGGCGCTGATTTTACGTTTTTAGGCCGAACATTTGTGTATGCAGCTGCAGCGTTAGGTAAAAACGGCGGAACACATGCTATTAACATGTTATTACGTCAGTATATACAAGTAATGAGTCAGCTCAAATGTGCACATAGCTCACAGCTTCCTCAATTTCTTGTAAAATAACCATTCGTGCAGCCGACACATTCTCATCCTTCACGTGGAGTAATCTTTTTAGAGCACTGCGCTTCAATCGCTGTATTACTCGGTGTGTTTGAATGTGGCGCACTGTTAAGTCAATGGATCCCGTTACCAGCCACCATTAACGGGGTATTTATTTTATTAGGTTTGTTTGTTGTATTAGGGCAGGTCCCAGGCTTTATTCGACGAACCATTCCACAATATTTATCGCATATGTCTTTATTTTTTGTCCCTGCGATTATGGCAGTATGGCTATTTCAAGATGATGTGATAACGCATTGGTTGTCATTGTTACTAGCATTAGTCGGAACAACCATTTTAAGTATGGTTGTAGTGATGTGGCTCAGTCATCGCTTATTGAAATCATCATGATGCTATTAAATGAAAGCTTGGATGTTATCCGTATAAGTGCAATGTGGATTGTGCTTTTACTGTTATGTTATGGGGTATCTTTGCGGCTTGCCAGATTATTAAAACAGCATATTATCGCCCATCCAATCGTCATTACCACAAGCTTAATGCTCTTCTTATCGCAGTTTATCAATACCGATGTAAATGTGGTAATGGACTATTTGGACCCCGTAGCATATTTACTAGGCCCGTTAACCGTCGGATTAGCGTTACCTGTTTATAATCAGCTAGCGGTACTAAGACAGTTAGGATTTAAAGTATTAATTCCTATTCTCCTTGGCGGTATTCTTGCACCACTATCTTCATATAGTGTGTTGTATGTGCTTGGAGCAGAATATAGTTGGCAAATGACGATGCTCACTAAATCCATCACGACTCCTTTTGCGATGGATACTGCCACTATGTTAGGGGGCATTGCCGGACTGGCTGCGGTATTTGTGATCATTACTGGAATAGTAGGTGTCATGGCGTTACCGATATTAAATCGTGTACTGAGGATCAACGAAGGCAAAGTTAATGGTTTGGTCCTCGGCACTATCGCCCATGGTATCGGTACAGCCAAAGCGGTACAGCTAAGCGAACAAGCTGGCGCTTTTGCTTCACTGGCTTTATGTGTGAATGGCATTACGACAGCTATTACGTTAAGTGTATTGCTAGGCTAATACTATCTTCACCCCGTTCGAGATTGTTATTCGGTTATTTGTTTTTTTGCAGTTGTTTGTTGATATAGTCTTTAGGTTCATAACCTGGAGCATGAACATGCTTGTCATTGGATACCTGTGATTTGGTGTTAACCGCATTATCAATATTTTGTTTACACGCTTCAATGCTGTTACCTAACTTATCTTCTTCACATTGAAACTTTTGATTAGATACTGCTGATTGATATAACAGATGACCTGCATCCTGTATTGTACAGCCAGATAACAACAAAAACACGGATGTACTAAATATAAATAATAAAGGTTGAATATGCAGTTTGAACGGTTTCATTTTTTGGTCCTATAATAATTGGCATTATGGCCTGTAGTTAGTTATTATTCCACAACAGACATTGATTAGATAGAGACGTAAGTGTTAAGAATATTAATAAAAAATGTGTTGCAACTCAAATGAACACTATCAATATTGTATTAGTCGATGATCATGATTTAGTATTACAAGCCATAGAGTTATTAATTGCATCAGAACCGCAATTAAATGTCATTGGTGCTTTTAATGACGCAGAGTCGGCACTTTCCAGTGGTATAATAAACGATGAAGTGTTAGTCATTACTGATATCTCATTACCAGGTCAAAATGGTCTCGATTTCTTATCTTCTTTGCATGCGTTGGGTTTATCCGTTAAGTCGATCGTGCTAAGCATGTATGAAAGCCCACATTACGTTGAAATGGCTAAGGAACAGGGTGTGAAAGCCTATTTATCAAAACGTGATGCTGGCGAGCTATTGCTCACGGCAATTTCTGAAGTGGCCAAAGGTAATACGTTTTATAGTCCGCAAATTAGTGATACGTTAGGTACACAAACTGAAGAGCTAAGCTTATATCAGGGCCTAACCGATCGTGAAAAAGAAATATTTATATTATTAGCATTAGGTGGTGAAGTGAAAGGTGTGGCGACATCACTTGATATTGCAGTAAAAACGGCGCATGTCCATCGCCGTAATATTTTAAATAAATTTGGCGTAACTTCAGTATTTGAGTTAACTCGATTTGCAATCAAATATGGGTTAATTGATCCCTCACAGTTGTAGTGACTAAGCGTCATTAATCCGAATATAATGTCACAAGTTGATCAACAATTTGTGTGACACCATGTCGAATAGGATCTTGGCATGGAAGTCCTGTTTGTTTGGCTATTTGCAAACACGTCTCTTTAGCTGTTATATCATCGACTGCGCTAGTATTGATACTTATCCCAACGATTTGGCAACCTGGATTCGTTAAACGAGCATGGCGTAAGTTTAATTCAATCGCGTCATGGATATCGGGTAATGCATAACTAGGCATCCCACGCATTTTGTCACGTTGTAGAATATGACATAACACTAATGCGTCGGGTTGAGCACCATGGATAAGCCCTAATGTGACGCCAGCGTATGCTGGTTGAAATAATGAACCTTGTCCTTCAATAATATCCCAATGTGCGTCATCATTGTTAGGAGTCAGAGCCTCCACTGCACCTGAGATGAAATCAGCAACAACACAATCCACAGCGACACCTTCTCCAGCGATTAATATACCGCATTGGCCTGTCGCTCTGAAGGTTGAATTAATTTGGCGCGACTGTAATGCAGCATGAATGGCGAGTGTGGTATACATTTTTCCAACAGAGCAATCAGTGCCAACCGTTAATAAGCGTTTCCCCGTTCGTTTTTCTCCATTGGCTGTTTTAAAGCGTGTGGTGGGGTGTCTAATATCGATTAAATCAACATTGTGTTGGTTGGCAAGTGTCACTAATTCAGGAATGTCAGTTAACTTATCATGTAAGCCATTAACAATATTTAAGCCTTGTTGAATCGCTATTTTAATTTCAGGAATGTACTTAGCATCAATATGGCCTCCAGCATTGTTAAACCCCAGTACAAAAGTCTTAGCGCCAAGTTCAGCTGCTTTATTTACCGATAATTGAGGTAAACCAGTTGTGACGGTACATTCTGGTAATGATATTTCGCCAATGCATTGATGTTTACGCCAGGTAGCAATACTGTTGGCCATTTTTAAGCCTAAGGTATCGGTTGCGTCACCTAAAAATAAAGCATATGGAGGAGTCAATTTCATCGAAAAATCTCAAAGTGATGTAAGTATTTAAGTGTGTTCTATTATACACAACTTGAGATTTTTCTAGAAAAATAAATCATGTCAGACGGTTTGCTTAGCTCGTCTCGTTCAACACGCGTCCTGATATTTTTTGCTTAAGCCAATGATACGGGGAGGCTAGATCTAACAAAATGATATATAAACAAGGGACTAAGACTAATGTGACAAGGGTCGCATACAATACAGCAAAACCTAATGCTACAGCCATTGGTATCACAAATGATGCTTGTAAACTCGTTTCAAACATAATGGGTAACACGCCAGCAAAAGTAGTGATAGAGGTGAGGGTGATCGCTCTAAAGCGTGCACAACCTGCTTCGAGAACAGCTGTTTTCACAGCATAACCTTGTTTGACCCGTTGGTTAATAAAGTCCGTCATCACCAGAGAGTCATTTATTACCACTCCAGCTGCCGCGATTAACCCAAAGGTAGACATCATGGATAAATCAATCCCCATAAAGAAGTGTCCCCAAATCGCGCCGGTTAAACTAAATGGAATCACTGACATGATGATCAAAGGCTGTCCATAACTCTTAAGAGGCACAGCTAATAAAATAAAGACCATGATCATACCCGCATAGAAAAACATAATTTGTTCGTCTTGTTGCGCTTGTTGTTCTTCAATCGTACCGCCCAGTTGTGTTTTTACATCCGGAAACGCGGCTTTCATTTGTGGTAACAGGTTCTCTTTAATTTGTTCAACGACTGTATCAGGTTCAACGACCTCTTCATCAATCGCGCCCCAGACATAAACCGTGCGATAACCTTCTTCACGACGTATATAAGAAATACCGGGTTCTTCATATAACTCAACGACATCACCGAGCATGACTTCTTGACCCTTAGGGGTTTTAATCATGGTGTACTTTAAGTCGGCAAAGCGTTCACGAGTGAGCTGTGGGTAGCGCACCATCACTTTGACTTCTTCCCCATCACGGATTACCCGTTGAGCTTCACCACCATAAAAACTTAAGCCAACTTGACGGGCGATATTAGAAATATCTAAGCCTAAATCGTCAGCGACAGGTAAGAGCGCCATACGAATTTCTTTACTGTCAGGGTCAATGGTTGAGCTGATATCAAATAACCCATTTTCCTGTTGTAGCAGTGAAATCAAATAACGACCAGCAGCATTAAGCGTATCAATGTCAGAACCGAAGATCATATAACCAAATTCACCCCCTTCATTTCCGCCATTCACATCATCTTGGATCGAGAAAGATTTCATGCCTGCTATTTCAGGAATACGCTCGCGCCAACGACGCGCTAGTTCAAACGTATCATAATGCCGTAATTCTTCATCGACTAGCGGTATCACAATACGTGCTTCGGTCCGGCCACGGTTAAATGCCAAAATATCTCGGATCATGCCTGAACCATGTGCATCAATGGTTTCTTGTTCCACATTTAAAATGACTTTTTCAACTGTTTTTAATGCTTCAATCGTGGCCATATCCGATACAGTTTCACTCATTTCAATACTGATAGAAGGAAAATCATGCGGTACTTTTGGATTAGGGACCATACGGACGTAATTAGCTTGAATTAAACCGATACTGACTAAAAGCATCGCAACAAAGAACATGAAAACCGCCCAGCGATATTCCACACAGCGAGCAACAAAGCGACGGTATTTACCGTTCACAAAACCGAAGAAGGCTTTGTTAAAGCGATCCCGAAATGAGCCTTCTTTGAGTGGTTTAAAATTAATACTCGCAATGTGAGATGGAAGTATTAACTTAGATTCTATTAAAGAAAATACTAAGCATAAGATGACTACCATTGAGATATTAAAGAAAAATGAGCCTTCAAATCCACTAGACTGAGTAAAGGGAGCAAATACCGCGATTGTGGTGAGTACACCAAATGTAGCGGGCGTTGCGACACGCTTTGCCCCGCGAACGACATTGTTCACGCCGCCGCCATATTTTTCCACTTCACTATAGGAGGATTCACCGATAACAATAGCATCATCAACCACAATCCCTAGCACCATAATAAAGGCGAATAAAGAGAGAATATTAATAGTGACACCGAAGACTGGCATTAGCATCATCGCGCCTAAGAAACATACAGGCAAGCCAACCATCACCCATAAAGCGAGTTTAAAACGTAAAAACAGGGTCAACATTAGGGCCACTAAGATGGCGCCTTGGAATAGATTACCTAACATCATGTCTAAACGAGCGTTAAGGTAATAGGTCATATCCACTAAGATTTTTAACTCTAATCCTTGTGGTAGCTGCTTATTTTTTTCCGTAATGTATGCTTTCACAGATTCAGCGACAGGAATGGTGTCTTGTGATTTAGTCGCTTTAACATCCATGAAAATTGCGTTTTTCCCTGAATATTTAAAGTAACGTTCACCTTCGGTAAATCCATCTTTTATATCGGCTACTTCATGGAGTAGCACTCGTCCACCATTTGCACCAATGACGACAGGAATATTACGAAATTCTTCGCCATTATATAATTGGTTCTCGACACGCACAGCAATGATACCGGCATCGGTTCTGAGCTGACCGGCTGAAAAGTTAGCCGAATATCGACGAATAGCGCTGGTAATATCATTAATGGTTAAATTGTATTGTTTTAAAGTTTCCGGTTGAACTTCAATGGCGATTTCATCGCTAGGATCAGATGCATTCGCTAATGATACATTATTGAGTTGGAGTAACTCTGTTTCGATTTGTTTGGCTATGGGTTTGAGTTGTTCAAGTGGTATATCACCGACCAATGACATTTCAATGACATCTTGTTGGAACTCTGCTTGTGTGACTTGTATCGGTTCCATATCGGCAGGGAAGGTACCGATACTGTCAACTCGTTGTTTAACTTTATCTAATACACTAGCAAGATCTTCCCCTTGATGTATGCGCAAACTAATACGTCCACCATTACGGAATGAGCGCGAAACGCTTTCTTTTATCTCGGTAATATCTTTAAGGCTTTCTTCGATTTTGATCAGAATACTTTCTTCAATTTCACGCGGGGCAGCCCCAGGGTAGGAGGCTTGTACATTAATGAAATTAATTTCCACATTAGGAAACATCTGGCGTTGGATAGAATTGTAGCTCACCAAACCCATAATGATGATAAATCCCATCAACAAATTTGATGCGACAGGATTATTTGCAAACCAGGCAATCAGGCCCGTTTCTGTTTTGTTTACATCTACCACGTCGTCGTTGAATTCATTATTATCCACGTTCATTGAATCACTCATGTCGATATGTCCTTATTACTGAGCTTCAGATGAATTACTATCATCTGCTTGCTTGGTCTTGGCGACAAGGGGGGATGCTTCACCGACGATCTTAACGGCCATACCGTTTTGAGGATATTCAGGTAGCGTCATAACCATTCGGTCATTCTCTTCGATACCTTGGTCAATATAAAAATTCACACCTTCTTCACGGACTACGTTGACAGGTTTAGAGACCATTTGATTGTTGTCATCTAAGATCCAAATTGCCCGTTTATTGACGATTGATTGAGGTACCTTATAAACGTTATTAATGATTTGCCCATTAAAGTTCACCTCCACATACGTACCAAATTTCATTTTAGGTGCGTTGGTCATCAGACTATACGGGTCTTCAATTTCAACAACTAAATGGGTCATTCGAGTCGCTTGATCTACTCGTCCTGTATCACGTGCAATGATGCCCTGACGTACTGTTTTATCCATTCCCCTTGATACAACGGTGGCAGGTGTATTAACCAGCGTATTTGGTAAGAAAGGTGCATCAAATCCCGCAATGGGAAAGATGATTTCGGCGCGTTCAACATTATTTAATCGTGCGACTTGTACGCCTTTATTCACAAACTGGCCAACACCAATATCACGACTGACAATCAGTGCATCATACGGTGCTGTCACTTGCGTGTTATCTAAATCACGTAGCGCGATTTTTAAACGTGATTGTGCTGACTTTAATCCCGCTTGCGCACTTAATAACTGTGGTTTGCGTAAATATAAATCAGTCACTGTCGCACTAGGCAAATTTTTGGCTTCACGTTTGGCCACATCTGCGCGTGCCTGTTCTTCGATTAAAGTGGCTTGAGCACGAGATACTTCTGATTCAGCTTGCAGTACAGCTGCTTCATATTGGTCCGCTTCAATGGTAAATAACACATCACCACGCTTCACTAATCCACCTTCAACAAAATTAGCATGCCAAGATAATACTTCGCCTGAAACCTGTGCTGATATGGCTGTTGTTTCAGCTGGACGCACCTCACCATTAGACTTAATGATAACTTCGTAATTAATCTTTGTTGCAGGTTGAACACTGACTGTTGGACGTGTATCAACTTCGTCTTTTTCTGCTTTGTCATCAGCGGAGGCGTTAATTGCGATCATACCGCCAATTCCTGCAGCGAGAATAATAATAGCGAAGGCGGTTTTTTTGAAATTACTGTTCATGTATTTACCTAGAGAGATCCATGTTTATGTATAAATAATAACTGAGCTATTTGTACAGTTCTGTAGCTAAATGTAACGAGTTGTAAGCATGATATATGAAGCCATATATTATTCGAACAGCTTAAAGTAACACAGCTCATCACATAGCAATATGCAAACACTATTCCAATTAAATAACCTAATAAAAACAATGTTTTATATTTTAGTTGATTGGAAAAATTAAGAAATTGACTAAATTGTTGTTATGTTAACTTAAAATTAGTTGATATAAAAAAATCACACCCCTTAAGTTATTTTTTAATAAGTAGGGGGTGTGATTTTAGCGATGCTGAGTCGATTAAATTTAGTAAGGTGCACTGCCTGGTGTACGTGGGAATGGAATAACATCACGAACGTTTTGCATGCCTGTGACGTACGCAACTAAACGTTCAAAGCCAAGACCAAAGCCTGAGTGAGGGACGGTGCCATAACGGCGCAAGTCTCGATACCAACCATAGTCCTCTGGATCTAGGTTCATCTCTGCTAAGCGTGCATCAAAAACGTCAAGGCGTTCTTCACGTTGAGAGCCTCCAATAATCTCACCAATACCTGGTGCTAATACATCCATAGCAGCAACGGTTTTGCCGTCGTCATTAATGCGCATGTAGAACGCTTTAATATCCTTAGGGTAGTTTTGCATGATGATTGGCGCGCCAACATGTTCTTCTGCCAAATAACGCTCATGTTCAGATGATAAATCTACACCCCATTCCACAGGGAATTCAAACTTTTTGCCTGAATTTTGTAATATCTCAATCGCATCAGTGTAATCCATGCGCACAAAATCTGAGTTGATGACTTGCTCAAGACGACTAATCGCTTCTTTGTTAATGCGCTGAGCAAAGAATGCCATATCATCAGCACGTTCTTCTAAAACGGCTTTAAATACATACTTAAGCAGGTCTTCGGCTAGTTGAGCGACGGTAGCCAGATCAGCAAACGCAACTTCTGGCTCAATCATCCAAAACTCTGCTAAGTGACGAGAGGTGTTTGAATTTTCTGCTCGGAACGTTGGGCCGAACGTATAAACCTTAGACATCGCAGTACAATAAGTTTCTACGTTAAGTTGACCAGAGACGGTCAAAAATGTTTCTTTACCAAAAAAGTCTTGGCCATAATCAATCTGGTTTTGATCATTCATTGGTAAATTTGTCATATCCAATGTTGATACGCGGAACATTTCACCAGCACCTTCGGTATCGGAACCAGTTAATATCGGTGT